>Ga0209943_1000643_pt1 | contig 23642 bp, 16 predicted proteins | sample SalPonR1_B_D2_MG_FD_185698 | JGI IMG/M metagenome (GOLD analysis project Ga0209943, IMG submission 185698) | Salt pond soil microbial communities from South San Francisco under conditions of wetland restoration - Salt Pond MetaG R1_B_D2_MG... ... | reverse complement strand
CAGCGCGACGCTGCAGTGCGCGTTGCGCGTGCCGCTCAACGTCGAGCGGCAAGTGGTCGGCACGAGCGACCCGCCGACGAGCAGCGCGGCGCGCGCCGCACTGCACCGCAGCAACGCGGTGACGCCGCACGCGCTGCAGTGCTCGGTGCGCGCCGCGCTGCCGGGCGCGCGCGACGGACTCGACTTTCTGGTGCTCTACACGCCGCTCTCGTTCATTTACGCCAACGATCCGCGCTACGCGCACGTGCGCAGCGCCGGCGCGGTGCACGGAGAGCGCGCGCACAGCGCGTCGGTGCTCGCCGAGTGCGTCGCGCAGCGCGCCGTGCACGATGCGAGCGAGGCGCACAACGCCGACGACGGCGACGCGGCGCCTGTGAGCGGCGTTGCGCAGCAGCAGCAGCAGCGACCGAGAAAGCGGAGGCGCGGGCGGCCGACAAAGCAGGAGATGCTGCTGCGCCGCAAGCGGCGCGAGATCGACGAGGCGCGCGCGCAAGCGGCGCAGCGCGAGACGCTCGCCGAACCGGCGCTCTACGTGGTGCTGAGCGAGCGCGCGCGCGCCGCACTGCAAGAGACTGCGGCGCCGCTCGTGCTGCTGCAGCGCGCGCTGGGCCAGAGCGCCATCAACCGGCACACGCCGCTCTGCGCGCCGTCGGTCGCACACGTGCTGGCGCACAGCACCAACCTGCCGGCGCTCTGCCACGCGCTCAACGCGCTCTCGGTGCTCATTGGCGGTGCGCCGCGCGAATGGCGCGCGCAGTCGCCGCGCTCGGCGCGCTACGCTGTGCGCTGCGCACGCCTCGCCGTGCGCGTCGTCGATTTTTACGCGTCGGCGCTCGTCGGCTACGACGCGCCGCTGGACGGCAGCGAGTTTGCGCTCTACTCGATATGGCGCGTGCTGGAGCGGCGCGGCGTGGCACGCGCCGCGTACGCCGACGCGCGCCGGCGCACCAAGTCGGCGAGCGAGGCGAGCGAGCTGGCGCCGCACGCCGACGAGGCGTTCTTTGCGCCGCTCGCCGTCGTGCTCAACGCCGAGCAGCTGCCCGTCGCCGTGGCGCGCCGCTCGTTTGCGTTTCTGCAAAACGCGTGCGTGCACAACGAGCGCTTGCACGCGCAAACGAAGCGCGCCGAGGAGCGCGACCGCGAGCGCTGCGGTGCGCAGCAGGCGAGCGAGTGGCAGCACGAGCCGCGCTGGTATACCGCGCAGCGGCGCGGCGACGGCGGCGGCGGCGGCGGGCGCTTTACGACGCAGCAGCGGCACACACTCGAAGAGCGCCAGGAGGCGCTCTGGTTTGCGCGCGCGCGCACGCGGCGCGTCGACGAACGCGGCGATGGCGCGTCAAGCGCGCTCTGCGCGTGCGGCGGCGTTGGCGTAGAGGATTGTGCGGGAATGGCGCGCGCGTACGCCGGCGGCGCCGACGAGCTCGCGTGCTGCGTGTGCGCGCTCAACACAGTCGACGCCGGCCAGCTGAGCGACGAACTCGGCGCGCTGGCGAGCTGCGGCCCGCTCATGGGCGCGTGCACCTATTGCCGCACGCGCGTGCCGTGGCGGCGCGCCGATGCCGACCGCCTGCTTGTGGCGTCGCACGTCGAGATTGGCGACTCGGCCGCCGCTGCCGACGGCACGCGCGTCGGCGCGCTCGACTTTGTCGAGCAGCTGCTGCTGACGGCCGAGACCAATGCGCACACGCCGCACGAGCCGAGTGCGACGCGCGCGGTGCGCAGCGCGCTCAGCTCGCTCTGCTTTCGCCTGCGCCGCTGGTGCTCGGCGCCGCAGCAGCCGCGCAGCGTGCACACGAGCAAGCAGACGTCGCGCTTTGCGTTCGAGAGCTACGCCAACTATCTTATGCGCCAGCAAGCACCCGAGCGCGCTAGCGCGCGTGCGTCGCTCGACGACGCGGCCGCGCGCCGCGCATTTGCGCAGTGGCGCGCAACCGAGCGCCATCGGCATCGTCTGCGCGCCGCGCACCGCAGCACGCTCGACGCGACCGATTCGCTGTGCGACGCGGCGCACAGCAGTGCGCACGAGCGCGCGCGCCGCGAGCCGGCCGACGCGCTGGCTTTTGCGCTCACGTCGCTCGAGTGCGCCACATTTGTGCGCCATCGCACGCTGCTCAGCGTGCTGGCGAGCCTCGAGCGCGCCGAGCTGGCCGACACCGAGTACGGAGTCGCCATGCGGTGCGCCCTGCCACATCTTGTGGCACCGTTTGCCGCGAGCGGCGCGCTGCACGCGTACCAGAGCGCATTTGCGCGCACCATTGACGCAACACACGTGCCGCTCTGCGACGCGGCGCTCGCCGAGTCGACGGCGCTCGGCGCGTCGGCGCTGCAATCGTTTGCGAGCGAGTGGCGCCGCGACGCGTCGGCCAAGCACGAGCACATGCTCTACAATGGCGGCGCGCCGCGCCCGCTCACAGGCACGTTGCCACTGCTCTCCGAGCTCGCCTTTCTCAATTGGTACGAGCCGGGCGACCACGAGCCGCTCTCGTCCGACGACTCGGCAAGCACGCTCTCGTTTCACGGCACTACGGTGGCGCCGCCGCCGGCAGCAGCAGCAGCAGCAGCAGTTAGCAGAAGCTCGAGTGCGCACAGCAGTGAACAGTAGTGTTGGCCAAGAGTCTTAAAGTGCGCAAGCAAGATCAAAAGTTCAATGAGACATTGGCGCCGCTCATTTTGCCAATCTTGACGCCGACCATGGTGGCGTAGTCGAGGCGCAAATCGGCGCCGTCGCTCGTCTCAATCACATCGATCACCATTTTGCCGCCTGTGCAGTCAAACTTGACGCGCTCGTCGGCCGTGACGCGCAGCAGCTTGATGTGCCACTCTTCGCCGTCGCGGCACGAGATGACGCGCGTCGTCACCTTGCGCCGCGTCTTCTTTGCCGGCGCCGCCTTGTCCGGCGCGTCGCCCGACGCGTTTGTCGTCTCTTTGCGCTTGCTGCCCGCACGCTCGTCGTCGCTCATTCTTTGTAACTGCTTTGCTCGTTGCGTTTGACGCGCGCGCGCACGCGCGTGTGTGCGGGCACGTGTGCGCGCGCTCGTTCACTCGCACACGCGCAACTTTTGCAAAAGAATGAGTGAGAGCGCGTCAAAGAGCGCTGGCAGCGGCGCAGAGCGCCAAGAGAAGCGCGAGCGACGCGGGCGCCACTTTGGTTTGCAGTTTGACGTCGAGGCGTGCAAAAAGGCGCGCGACGCGTTTCACGAGCGCAACAATGCGCGCCGGCTCAAGACGGTGCAGAGCGAACTCGATCACGCGCAAAAGCTGTACGCCGACCCGGCGGTGTGGGCCGTGCGCCTCTGCTTTGACCGCATGACGCGCGCCGAAGAGCGCACGCTCAAGGAGCGCCTGCGCGGCGCCGGCATTCTGCTCTCGCTCGTCGATCAGGGCGAGTCGATCGAGATTGCCGACGCCGCTAGCGCGGCCAACGCGCCGCTGCACGACGCCGCCGACGGCGCGCCACAGCGCCTTGTGCCGTACTTGGCCAAAACGCAGACGCGCTTGGTGGTGTAGCGCCAGTCGATTGAAAGTGCGCGGTGGCGATATAAGCAATCTGCTTTGGCGTCCGTGTGCGCAAACGCCGCTCTGCGCAGCCAGCATGAGTTTCAACGAGAGCGCGAGCGCGAGCGCGAGCAGCAGCAGCAGCGACAGCAGCGACAGCGAGAGCGGCCGCGACGATGCGAGCGTGCCGATTGTGCAGTTTGACCATCCAAAAGTGCGCGAGCACGAGTACGAGGTCCAGTCGATGCTGCAGGCTCTGGCGCCGCACGTCGTGCACGCGGCCATTGCGCCCAACTTTGACGCCGCGCCGCTCGCCGCCGCGCCGACGCTGCAGCAGGCGTTTGATGTTTCGGCGCCGTTCGAGGCGCGCGCGCGCGGCGCCGGCGCCAAGTCGGCGGCGCTCGCGTCCGACAAGCTTGTGCCGAGCGGCTACGCGCTCAAGCTCGACGGCGCGATGCCGATCGACAGCGCCGAGCGCCTGCAGCACACGCTGGCCGCGTGGAACCAGGGCCTCGGCACCAGCGTTTACCGGCTCGAAGAGCTGCCGCCGGCGCTGCAGAGCGCGGCGCGCAACGACGACAGCGCGGTGCAGCGCATGCACGAGGCGGCGCTCGACGACCTGCCGCCGCTCATTTCGCCCACGCACCGCATTGCGCTGCAGAGCGCGAGCAACGTTTTGGACGGCGACCACTACTCGCTCTTTGTGACGGCCAACGACGTGCCGGCGGCGCGCCGCCTCACGCAGTACACGGCGGCGCGCGCCGCCAGCGACTCGCCGCTCACGCTCGGCATGCTCGCCGACTCGGCCGAGTACGAGCAAGTGCTGCAGTCGTCGGCCGCCGTGCGCGACATGCTCGCGCAGCGCTACGCCGACGCCATTGGCGCCAAGCTCGTGCGCTCCAAGGCGAGCGGCGCGCTCGTGCCCGAGCACACAACGCTGACGCACTACATTGCGCGCGCCAACGACTTGTCGCACGGCGCGCACGAGTCGCTGCCCAGCGCCGCGCAGGCAAACCGCGAATCGGACTACTACGTGATTTACAACAACGCGTCGGACGCGAGCGCGGCGACGCGCGGCGCAATCATTACGCACGGCGTGCTCGGCGGCGCCACGCTCGTCTCCAACGCCGATCCGTCGGCGTCGGCCGACGGCGGCTGGCACCAGCCCAACTTTCTCTCGCTGCTGCCCGCCACGTCGGGCGCGTACACCGAGAACCATACGCGCCAAACGGCGCTGCACGCGTCGGCCAACGAGCGCACGCAGAGCGCGGCGCGCGCACGCATTGCGTTCCACTCGGACCTCGGACCCAAGGTGCCGCACCCCGACGCCGACGACCCGCACAACTCGATGAACGACCCGTACACGACCAAGTGGCTCGAGCACTTGTCGCCGAGCGCCGGCGACGACGCCATCCCGCTCGACCAGACGCACTACTCGGTCGTCTCGGCGCAGCTGCCCAACATTTCGACGCTCTACGCGTCGCCGTCGATGCTCGCGCGCATCGCGCGCCACCCGGCTGCGCCGCAAAACTTGCCCATCGCGCTCAACAACCCGGTGGTGGGCCGCATAGCGCCGCTCTACGACACGGTCATCAAGTCGCAAGAGTACCCGGTCACGCTCGATCACATCTTTCGCAACACCTACGAGCAAGAGGCGCAGCCGGGCAGCTTTGCGACGCTCAGCAGCGAGTCGGCGCTCGTCGGCACGCCAAACTACGAGGCCGACGAGACGCTCTACGCCGACGCCGAGCAGTACGGCTTGTCGAAGCGCACTGGCGCATTCATTGGCACAAGCGCGCACAAGACGCAAGCAAACAATATCGACGCGCTGCGCGTCAAGCTGGCGCCCGACTCGACCGACTTTGACGCGCAAACCGTCCTCATGGTCGATCGCGACTTGCTGCGCCTCATCACACTCAAGGACGAGTGAGCGCTCAAAAAAAAAATAAAAAAAAAGGCCCTCTGTGCACTCCAAAATCAGCTACCGACTTTTGAATAGCAACAATTAAATAAAAATACGATTTAGCGCGACATTCATGATGCGGTTCGATAAATCGACCTCAAATTGCGCTAGCGCGCCGCAACTCGGAGATAAAAATGGCAATTTTGGCCAAAAAAATGATTTTTCAGCGCTCGACCACTTTTTTTGCACACTTTGTTCGCTTTTATATTCTTGATTTCATTTTTTTCTTTTCTGCACCGGTTACCTAACTTTTTGCTGCATGACTCAAAATTCAAGTGTCGGGGGTCTCCTGCACCAGAATGTTGACGCGGCTCCTCAGAATTTCTCAAAATCAGATATTTTCTTATTTCGCTCACTCGAGCCATTGGTAGAGATAGCACACGCACTTTAAAAGTCTCCGCGCTCAACAGTCACGCTCTTCTTGGCGGCGCGCGCTTTGCGGAGAGAATCGAGCGTACCAACACTCTTGACGCCGACAAAAGCGATCATCGCCGTGCAGTCGGCGACAATTTGACTGTTGCGCTTTGGCCCCGCTGCTTTGCCATGCTTTTGCCAGTCCGCGCGCTTCACAACAAGTGGAATTTGGTGCGTCTCGGCGTATTTGCGCGCTAGCGCGTCGGCGCCACGCGCACAGCCCGTCACAATGCACTCTGGCACGCCGTTCTCTCGCACCCACTCAGTCACAATGTTGTTGAAAATTTTGTCGTCGGTCATCGTGCGACTACCCACAACTGCCAATCGCTGTGTCATTTTAAAGCAAGGAGCCCGTATGTGCGGATAAAACAAACTCGATTTGCGCTCCGGTGCCGCAACTCGGAGATAAAAATGGCAGTTTTGGCCAAAAACGATTTTTCAACGCTCGACCACTTTTTCTACGCACTTTAGCAGTTTTATATTCTTGATTTTTTTTTGTTTCTACACCAGGCGCCTAACTTTTTGTTGCATGGCTCAAAATTCAAGTGTCGGGGGTCTCCTGCACCAGAATGTTGACGCGGCTCCTCAGAATTTCTCAAAATCAGATATTTTTCATTTCGCGCACTCGGCCTCGGGCGTTTTGGCCAAGAATATAAAACGGCGTTTTTTCAAAAATCGCTTGCAAGCAAAAATCAGCTACCGACTTTTGAAAAGAAACAATTAAATAAAAATACGATTTAACGCGACATTCATGATGCGGTTCGATAAATCGAACTCGTTTTGCGCTGCGGCGCCGCAACTCGAAGATAAAAATGGCAATTTTGACCAAAAAAATGATTTTTCAGCGCTCGACCACTTTTTTTGCACACTTTGTTCGCTTTTTATTCTTGATTTCATTTTTTTCTTTTTTTACTCTTCTGCACTCAGCACCTAACTTTTTGTTGCATGGCTCAAATTTCTACTGTCGGGGGTCTCCTGCACCAGATTGCTGATGCGGTTCCTCAGAAATTCTCGAAATCAGATATTTTCTCATTTGGCTCACTCGGCCTCGGGCGTTTTGGCCAAGAATATAAAACGTCGTTTTTTCAAAAATCGCTTGCAAGCGAAAATCAGCTACCGACTTTTGAAAAGAAACAATTAAATAAAAATACGATTTAACGCGACATTCATGATGCGGTTCGATAAAACGAACTCGTTTTGCGCTAGCGTGCCGCAACTCGGAGATAAAAATGGCAATTTTGACCAAAAAAACGATTTTTCAGCGCTCGACCACTTTTTTTGCACACTTTGTTCGCTTTTTATTCTCGATTTCATTTTTTTCTTTTTCACACCAGACGCACGCTCGCCTAACTTTTTGTTGCATGGCTCAAATTTCTAGTGTCGGGGGTCTCCTGCACCACATTGCTGATGCGGTACCTCAGAAATTCTCAAAATCAGATATTTTCTCATTTGGCTCACTCGGACTCAGGAGTTTTCACGCTCAATAAGAATATAAAAAACGGGCTTGCAAGCGAAAATCAGCTACCAACTTTTGAAAAGAAACAATTAAATAAAAATACGATTTAGCGCGACATTCATGATGCGGTTCGATAAAACGAACTCGATTTGCGCTAGCGTGCCGCAACTCGGAGATAAAAATGGCAATTTTGACCAAAAAAACGATTTTTCAGAGGTCGACCACTTTTTTTGCACACTTTGTTCGCTTTTATTCTTGATTTTTATTTTTTTTTTTTTTTCACACCCGACGCACGCTTGGCTAACTTTTTGTTGCGTCGCTCAAATTTCTAGTGTCGGGGGTCTCCTGCACCAGATTCTTGATGCGGCAACGCAGAATTTTTCGAAATCAAACATATCAATTTTTTTGGCCGGCCAAACCGTTCGTCGAAACTGTTTCGCCGAAAAGATTGAGTTTGAAAAAAAAAAAAATGAAATCGAGAATAAAAAGCGAACAAAGTGTGCAAAAAAAGTGGTCGAGCGCTGAAAAATCGTTTTTTTGGTCAAAAATGCCATTTTTATCTCCGAGTTGCGGCGCCGCAGCGCAATTTGAGGTCGATTTATCGAACCGCATCATGAATGTCGCGTTAAATCGTATTTTTATTTAATTGTTTCTTTTCAAAAGTTGGTAGCTGATTTTCGCTTGCAAGCGATTTTTGAAAAAGCGTCGTTTTATATTCTTGGCCAAAACGCCCGAGGCCGAGTGAGCGAAATGAAAAATATCTGATTTCGAGAAATTCTGAGGATCCGCATCAGCAATCTCGTGCAGGAGACCCCCGACAGTAGAAATTTGAACCATGCAGCAAAAAGTTAAGCGAGCGTGCGTCTGGTGTGAAAAAAAAAAAAAAATGAAATCAAGAATATAAAAATGGCAAAGTGTGCAAAAAAAGTGGTCGAGCGCTGAAAAATCGTTTTTTTGGCCAAAATTGCCATTTTTATCTCCGAGTTGCGAAGCGCTAGCGCGATTTGAGGTCGATTTATCGAACCGCATCATGAATGTCGCGCTAAATCGTATTTTTATTTAATTGTTTCTTTTCAAAAGTCGGTAGCTGATTTTTGCTTGCAAGCCCGTTTTTTATATTCTTATTGAGCGTGAAAACTCCTAAGTCCGAGTGAGCCAAATGAGAAAATATCTGATTTCGAGAAATTGTGCGGTACCGCATCAAGAATCTGGTGCGGGAGACCCCCGACACTTGATTTTTGGGCGACGCAACAAAAAGTTAGCCAAGCGTGCGCAGATGAGTGAAAAAAAAAAATAAAATCGAGAATAAAAAGCGAACAAAGTGTGCAAAAAAAGTGGTCGAGCGCTGAAAAATCATTTTTTTGGTCAAAATTGCCATTTTTATCTCCGAGTTGCGGCGCCGGAGCGCAATTTGAGGTCGATTTATCGAACCGCATCATGAATGTCGCGTTAAATCGTATTTTTATTTAATTGTTTCTTTTCAAAAGATGGTAGCTGATTTTCGCTTGCAAGCGATTTTTGAAAAAACGCCGTTTTATATTCTTGGCCAAAGCGCCCGAGGCCGAGTGAGCAAAATGTGAAACTATCTGGCTTTGAGACATTCTGCGGTACCGCGTCAGCATTCTCGCGCGGGAGACCCCCGACACTTGAAGTTTGAAGCATGCAACAGTGAGATAGCACCGAGCATAGTGGGTGTGCAAAAAAGAAAAAATGAAATCAAGAATATAAAAATGGCAAAGTGTGCAAAAAAAGTGGTCGAGCGCTGAAAAATCATTTTTTTGGCCAAAATTGCCATTTTTATCTCCGAGTTGCGGCGCCGCAGCGCGATTTGAGCTCGGTTTATCGAACCGCATCATGAATGTCGCGCTAAATCGTATTTTTATTTAATTGTTTCTTTTCAAAAGTCGGTAGCTGATTTTGGCGTGCCGTTGTCTTTTATTTTGCGCCAAAAGCAAAATAAGAAATTGTGTAGGGCGGTGTGTGTGCGCGCGCGTTGCGCGACACCGACCGAGTAGATAGTGATCGATGAGTGTGAAGACAGATTTGAAAGACGCGGACGACGGCGTGCCTCGCGTGGAGAAGACGGTCTTTTATCGCGAGAACGGCGTCGTTCGGTCTGTGACGCTGGTCGTGCCCGAGGTGCCGGGCGAGAGCGGCGACGAGTCGCTGGGCAAGAGTGCCGAGGCGAGCGACGACGCCGACGAGAACGATGTGAGCGTGAAGAAGCTTGTCTCTGCGCTCACAGAGATGTACAACGAAGGCGAGCGGTTTCTGAGCCAGCTGTGCGAGACGGCTGTCGACGGTGGCGAAACGCTGCTTGGCGAGCAGCTGGCGCGCTTGGAGGCGCTCGACAGCGACGGTAGCGACAAGCTGCACTTTTTGCGCGTCAAGCGCAAAGTGGGCGCGCCTGCGAGCGACGACGCGCTCGAGTTCTTTACCGAGCCGACGATCAAAGACCTGAGCGACCCGGCCGTCTCGCGCTACTTTCCGGGCGAGGTGCGCGCCGACTACGAAGCAATGGCGCCGCGCGTCAATCGCGTGCGCATGCTGCTGGTGGAGAATTTGCGCATTGTGCGCAAGAGCGACGACGACGAGGCTGTTGACGACGAGTACATTGTGATGCAGCGCATGTTTGTGTACGCGGCGCGCCGCTGCGACGCAGCGAGCGGCGAAGACGAAATCGAGCCCGGCAATCAGCGGGCCGCCGTGCACTACATTGCGTGGGGCTACACAATTGCCGAGCGCAGCGATGCGCGGCAAGCGGTCGACGATGGCGAGCGCGGCGCGCTGACCGACGAGCAAAAGGAGCGCGCGCAGCTCGCCGAAAAGCGGCTCAAAGAGGCGCAAGCGCTTTACCAGGCGCGGCGCGCCAAGAAGCGCGAAAAGATTATCGAGGCGCAGCTGCCGCAAATCAAGGCGTTTATGGTCATTGCGTGTTCGGAAGCGCTGGTGCGCCGCATGGACGAGGCGGCGCCCAACTTGCCGCCGCCGCTCGTGCTGCACGTGCCCATGCACAAGGCGCGCATTATCGACAAAGACAACGTTTTTGGCACAACAGTGCGCGACGTGCGCGCGCGCAAGGAGGAGCTGACGCAAGAAGCGATCGAGATCTCCAAGCGTTTGCGCGAGCAGAGCGAGCGCGCGGGCGCCACAGGCGCCACAGAGGCGCAAAAGACCGAGGCGGCGTGCACTATGCGCCAGACTGTGGCGCTCAAGAATGCGCTGAGCGACGTCGAGAGCCTCGAGCAAGCGCTCGGCCGCATCAATCCCGAAACGCAAGTGCTGCTCGACATTCGCGACAAGGGCAAAATGCAAGACGACGGACGCGATCTCAAGGCGCTTGTGGTCGTCGACGTGCCGTACAAAGCGCTGCGCAGTCGCTTGGCCTACATTGCCAAAAAGCTGGCCGAGGACGACGCCGAGGAGGCCAAGAGCGAGCAGGCGGCGGCGCCGGCGGCCGCCGAGATTGCGGCCAAGTGAACGAGCACTTTACTGCTGCTACGCGTAGAGTTGCGACGGCGCAAAGCCGTCGTTGTGGCGCGCGTCGTAGAGCGGCGGCGCGAGCGTGCGCGCAAGCACGTCGGCGTACGCGTCGCGGTCGAAGCGCAGCACCGAGTAGTGCTGCTCGTGCGCGTTGTAGCGCCACACAGTTATGCCGCGGCGCGCCGGCAGCGGCGCGACGTTGGAGCGCGCCTGCGCGCTGCGCACCGCGTGCGCCACAATGGCCGACACCGTCTCCCAGTCATCCGACTCGTAGTAATCGCTGTGGTCGGCCGCCACGCAGCCGCGCGACTCGCGCGCCCGCCCGCAGCACGGCACTGTGCGCTGATGCGCGGTAACAAACGCCGCGCCCGGATGGTAGGCGCGGCACGACCACGAGCCAATGTTGGTCCGCTCGCAATACAGCACGCCGCAGCGCAGACACTGGCGCTCGGCGTCGAGCAGGCGCTGTGTGGTGCGCTCGTTTGCGCTGCCAAACGCCGCGTCGAGCGCCTCACTCATGCGTTGTGCAACACAGCGGGCAATTGCGCTGTGTTATGGCCGTTGCGCGCCAGCCCGCCGACGACGCACAATATGAAATGGAGGCGCTCGTGTGCGAGTGTGTGCGCGCGCACTGCCAAAAATAGTGCGCAGACAACAATGTCGTGGGTAGCGCGGTTGACGAGTGCGGCGCCCAAGCGCGCGAGCGAGGCTAGCGACGCGACAGACGACGCGGCGGCCGCCGAGCAGCAGGCGCTGCGCGCCGAAATTGAAGAGGATCAGATGCGCGATGCTGCAGAGCGACTCGAAGCAGAAAAGCAGCGGGCGGCGGCAGCGGCGGCGGCGGCGGACGAGAGCGCCGCGCCGCCCGCAAAGCGTGCGCGCGGCGCGAGTGCCGAGTCGGCGCACGAGACGACGCTGATTCCGCCCGTGCCGTCGCGCAGCAAGCGAACGGCGGGCGGCGCGCTCAAGCCGCAAGGTGTTGTATTTCGCGCGCTCTACGACCGCTCCGACCTGCTGCTCAAGACGCTGGCGACGCTCGGCAAATTCTACAAGCTGCTGCCGCTCACGTTTACCGAGCACGGCCTTGAAGTGGCGGCGCTCGACGCCACGCACATGATGTACGCGCGGCTCACAGTGCCGCGCGCCGCCTTTGTGCGCTTCGAGCACTTGACGCAAAAAGCGATCGAGGTGCTTGTGTCGACCGACGCGCTCGATCGCGTGTCGCGCATGTCGCGCAACAGCACCAGCATCTCGTTTATGTACGACCAGTACGGACGCGAGGACGAAGTGCTGCACACCGCCATGTTTCCGCGCACCGCGGCGAACGCGAGCGAGCAGTGCATGCGCACGTCGTTTCGCGGCTCGCAAAACGACTTTTTGCCGGTGACGCCCGACAGCGTGTACCAGTACCGCGTCTTTGTGCCCGGCGCGCAGTTTTTCCAAAACGTCAAGCACTTGGCCGAGGACGCGAGCGTCATTTCGCTCATGATGAGCGACGGCGCGTTTGAGCTCGCTGCCGTCTCAGAGGACGCCGTGGCGACGACGTCGTTTACGATGCGCGCGGTGCACAAGCAGCGCCTGACGCACGATCCGCTGGCCGAAGAAAATTTGCGGCAGAGCGCCGACGAGCAGACGGCGGCCAACTGCTGTCTCATTGAGCGCATGCCCGAGGCCGAGGGCAGCGGCGTGTCGCTGGCGCACTTGCGCGGCTTCAAGATGTCGTCGCGCTACCTTTACCGCGCAATGCGCTTTGTGCAAGTGGGCGACTGCCAGCGCGTCTCGCTGCGCTTTGGCGCGTCGCCGAGCGCCGATGCGGCGAGCGGCTTTATTTGCAATCCGCTCGCGCTGCTCTTTGAAATGCGCGCGCCAGCGACCGGCGCCGCGTTCACGGTCGAGCTGTGGATTGTGCCGAAAATGACCGAAGAGTAGCAATAAAGCGCCACTTTCGGCAGCGAGGCGCACAACCAGCGCTGGCGCTGCGCCAACAATGTGGTCGGCGCGCTTTTCCGCCTTTGTCTTCTTTGGCTTTGTGCAGCTGCTGGTGCTGGCCGACGTGCTCAACGAGCGCGCGCGCGCGCTCGCGACGCCCGACGTCGACTGGGCCGGCGTCTTTGCGCCGCTCATCGTCTACGCGGCGCTCTGCTTTCTCTTTATTGCCGCGACGCTCGTGCAGGCTGTCGTGCTCGCGCTCTCGGCACCAGTCGTCGGCGGCGGCGACTCGCGCACGCCAGCGTCGCCGTACGGCAATACTACCTCGGTGCTGCTGCAGCGCCAGAGGCGCAAACGCGCGCGCATCCTGGCGTGGGACGCGCTCTTCGACCTGCTGCTGCTCACGCTGCTCGCCGTCGCGCTCGGTCTCGCCATCGACCAGCTAGAGCGCGCCGACGACAGCGTCGCGGGCAACGAGCGCTCGTGGGCCAACTCGGTGCTCGTGCCAATCTACATTGCGCTCGCGCTGCTCGGCGTGCTAATTGGCGTGGCGGCGCTGCGCACGTCGGGCGAAGAGCGCTACCAGCGGCCGCTCAGCAACAGAGAGCTGCTGCCGGCGTCGTTTGGCGACGTCGTGCTGTGCTGCTCGGTCGACGAGCAGCAGATCAACGAGGCCGAGCGCCAGCGCTACGACAAGCGGCCCGAGTACGCAGCGATTGCCAATTTTCACAGTCTGCCGTGCGCGTTTCTGTGCGCGCCGGCGCTCGCGTTTGGCGCCGCCGACGTGCTGCTCAGCTGGCTGCTCTACCTCGCGCTCTACGCCGCGCTCGGCGTGCTGGTGGCAGTCGGCTTCAAAGCCGACGGTAGCGCAATTGTGCTGCACAACGCCTTTGCGGTCCTCTACGCGCTCGGCGGCCTCGTTGTCCTCTGCGCGCTCGGCACACTTTTGTCGCTCTTTTGCTGCTACGCGCGCGGCGCCGACAAGCTCAATACGCCCAACGGGCGCAGTGTGCTCGCCAAGGCGTACGAGCTGCTGCTGCTGCTCGTGCTGAGTAGCGCGCTCATTGCGCAGCTGGCGCTGCTCGCCAACCGCATCGACGGCGCGAGCAGCGCCGACAATTGGCACTTTGTCTTTCTGCCGCTCTACTTGGCGCTCTCGCTGCTGCTGCTGACCGGCGTCGCGTCGATAGTCTGCTGCCGCGATGCGCGCGGTGCGCGCCGCACAACTGTCGATGTGCGCGGCGGGCGCGCACCAATGCTGAGCGACGCGGCAGCAGCGGTGCAGTACGCACCGCGCACGCACGGCGGCGCCAGCTCGCACTGGGGTGTCTTTGAGTGAATGCGTGTGTGCGCGCCAGGCGCTTTACTTGGCCGCCACTTCGTCGAGCGCAAACACCATGCCGTGCATTGGCTCGTCGCTGCACGCGTCGTTTTGCGTCACGTCCATTGAGACGAGCTCGTTGTTGGTGTCGGCGGCGCACGGCGCCGCTGGCGGCAGCGGCGCGCTCTCGTCGGTCACTGTGTCGGCCGAGTACGCAGCGTTGCGCAGCGCAAGCGAGTGCGCGCGCGCAAAGCGTTGCGCAGGTGCCGGCGGCGGGAAGCGGTGCGGTGTGAGCGGCGAGGCTGCAGAGTGCGATGCGGCGCGCGCCCGCTCGTCGCTCTCGGTGTCGGCCGACGACGTGGCCGATTGCGCAGCGCGCTCGTCGGCGGGCGCGGCTCTGCTGCGCAGCGACGATGGCCACACAAATGTGGCGGGCGAGCTTTGCGTGGCGCCGCACGGCGGCGTCGACTGGTCGAGCGGAAGCGCGTTGCTAAACGTGCGCAGCGTTCCCGAGCTATACGCGTCGCAGCGCTGCGTCGATTCGTCGCCGCCGTCGGCAGCAGCGCGCTGCTCGTGGTCTAGCGTCGTGTCGAGCGCGTTGGCACTCAGCACGCTGCGCAGCGTGTCTTTGGTAGCCGCGCGGCACATGCGCTCGTGCGCACTCTCGTCGCTACTATCGCTGTCGTCGCTCGCGCTCGCGGTCGGCATGCGCATTGGCAAGCGCTCGGCCGACCGCAGTGCGCGCCTGCCGTCGCCATCGTCTTCATCCTCATCCTCCTCGTCGGCCGTGCCCGCGAGCAGACGATCGACGAATGTCTCTTGTTGCGCATAGTAGGAATCGAGCACGCCGTTGGCGCCGCGTGCGCGAGTGCGCGAGCGCGCCGGCGCCGGCGCCGGCACTGGCAGCAGAGCGTAGAAAATGAATATTTTGACCGAGCACTGCAGTCTGCTCGGCGTTGTGCGGTGCTGGCCGAGCAGCACGCAATTGGCGGCGCCGTCGGACGTCTGGTGCGTGCGGCGGCGCTCTTCGGTGCGCACGCGGTTCCACGCGTCGACCCAGCTCGCGCTATCGAAAGGCGCGAGTCGCGCCCGAATGCGGTGCGGGTCAAACTGCGGGTGCACGTCGACGAGGTGCTCGTTGACAAAGTCGACGACGCGCAGCAGGTCGGCGTGCGTAAAAACGAGGTGCTCGGACGAGTAGGGCACTTCGTAGAGCGCGGCGTCGATGGCGTCGGGCGGCACTTCGTAGATGGACGAGTTGCGCAGCGCGTGCATCACCAGATAGGTGTAGACGCGCACTAGCAAGTACGTGTACTCGTACTCGATTGGCAGCAGGTAAAAGCGCAGACGGCTCGCACTGGCGCCGCCGCCGCCGCCAGTCGATGCGCGCGCGCCGCGGCTCGCGTGCACAATTGTGCCGAGCGGGCTCTGGTGCGCACCAAAGAGACGCGCGAGGCGCGCGCAGTGCTCGGGCGCACGCTCGCTGTCAACGAGCGTCAGCACACTATCGAAGAGGCGCGCCGAGTCAAAGCCAATTGCCTCGATAGAGCCAAAGCGCGTGCCGGTAATCGGCTCTTCGCAGACGAGCGGGCGCGCGAGCATGGCGCGCTGCTTCTCCGAGCCGCGCGGCGCATAGCTGTTGCGCAGCAGCACCTGGTCGCGCAGCGGCGCGTCGCTCGCTTGCGCGTGACCCAAGCGCTGCTCGCGCTGCGCGCTAAAGCCGCTCAGTGACAGCTGCGTGTCGAACGGCATGTCGCTGGCGTCGTGTGCCGCGAGCACGATCGAGAGTGCGTGCGGCGCCACGCCGTTGATCTTGCGCTCGAGCACCACGTTGCGCCGCAGTACGCCGCTTACCGCAACGTCCATCTCTTGGTCGAATGTCGTGAGGCCGCGCCGCACTTGCTCCTCGACAATGCAGAACGACGCGTCGGCGCACACAACGCCGAGCCGAAAGCGCTGCGTCAGGCACTGCTCGTCCAGTATGTCGGTAAAGTGCTTGATGATTGGCGGCACCTCGCTGACGAGCGGCGTGGGCGGCTGCGGCAGCTGCGCATAGTGCTGCTCGTGCGCGTCGCGCGCAGGCGCCCCGTCGCCGTCGCCGTCGCCGCCGACCACAATGGTGGGCGTCGCGCCCATTTCGCTCTCTTCTGGATCTTTGCAGCCAAACAGTCGCCGCATGTGCGCAGTGCTGTGCTGTGCTGTGCTTACGAGCGGGCGTGCGCGCGGCCTGTTGCTCAACAGCGCGCCAAAAGTGCAAGTTTAAGGCGGAAAACGGCGGGCGCTGTTCGTTCGCGGCCACACTCTACCACCGCTGCGCACAACAATGTCGGCCGAGCGCGCCGACGACGCGGACGACGACGACGACGACACCCGCCCGCTGCTCGAGCGGCCGTTTTTGGCGTTTGGGCTCACGGCGCGGCACACCTGGTTCACTATTACGCGAGCGCAGTACGATGCGCTGCCGCCGCTAGTGCGCCGCTTCGCCGACCTCTGCGGCGTGCAATCCAAGAGCGATTGAAGCAACCGGCTTTTACTGCACGTTGCGCTCGCGCTGCACCGTTTGCTTGGCACGCGCAATGCGCTCGGCCAGCGACAGCTCGCGCACCGCTCGTTTCGGCGACTCGTCTTGCTTGGGCGCGTTGTCGGCCTCGACAGCCTGCGGCGCTGCCTTCTTGGCCGCCACTGTGGCGCCGTCGTGCTTCATGCCAGCAATGTTGTGGCGCAGCAGCGCGTTACGCACGCCTTGCGGCGACTGTTGCTGCTGCTGATGCGCCAGAGGCGTCGCCGCCGCCGCCGCCGCGTTGGCCGACATAGCAGTGGCGGCCGACGCCACAACCGGCATTGCGCTCTCCAGATGACTGACGCGAACGAGTACGACAATGAGCAGGGCAATCACGACTGTCATGCAAAGGCAGGCGCAGCAAGCAAAAATCAGTACGGCCGGATTCGCCCGACCGCGCATTTCGTTGTTCGAGCGCATAGCGGTGCAAGGAAGCTAGACTCTGACGCGCACACTTTGCTCGACAGCATCGGTGGCGTATGATGGCGTTTACAGCACTGCGCGTGCGCGCGTAGAGAGCTGCCACTGACGTATGGGGGTGTGTGTGCGCGTGTGTGTGTGTGTGCGTCCAAACGTACAGAGTAAATGGTGGTAAAACGCAATTGTGCATAGAACGAGAGCGCTGAAGCAATGTCTGCGCGGCGCGAGACGCGCCCGCCTGTCGGCGACGGCCAGTTTGCGCGCTCGACGCCCGTGCGCAACACGAGCGCCGTCATCTTTGCGTGGCTCTGCTGCGTTACGGTGCTCGGCGCGCTGCTCGCGCTCGCCATCGGCCTCGCCGCAACAACCGATTTTGCACCGACGCCAATTACGCCGCGGCCGACCGACGGCGGGCCGCCGCCTCTGCCGCCGACGTGCGCCGCATTTCTCGATGTGCGCGCCGACGAGCAGCCGCGCACGCGCGAATGCGGCGAGCCGAGCACCGACGGCGTGCTGGGCGAGTGCGGCGCCGGCGGCCTGTGCTACGCATACGCGCCCGACGTTGTCGGCGCCGACGCCACCTCATTTGACCCTGTGCCTGCGCATGTAACGTGCGCCGCGCCCGAGCAGTGCAGCGAGAGCGGCGCGTCGTGCACGTGCGCCATTGCGACGTGCGAGCGCACGCTGCTCGGCGCGACACCCGAAACGCAGACGTTTCAGTGTGTCAGCGAGCCGCCTGCGCACTACTGCGAGGCGCTCGACACGCTGCCAATCGAGTACCAGCAGTTTGTGAGCGGCTGCGCGGCGCCGGCGCCCGGCACGTGCCGCTGCGACGCAGGCGTCTGCGAGACGCGCTACTATCGCGCCACGCAGTCGCACACCGAAGAGCCGGCGGCCGACGCGTGCGCCGTGCCGAGCGCCATGTGCGGCGGCGCCGCAGACGAGCTGCGCGCGTGCTCGTGCAGCGACATCAAAGTGTGTCAGCGCCTTGTGCAAGGCGAGCCTGCCTACTTTGAGTGTCGACCGCCGCGCTTTGACGCAACCGACGATCGCTTTGTGGCGCCGGGCGCGTGCGCGCTCAAGACCTGTCCGTTTGGCGACGAGCTGGCGACCGGCTGCGCCGACAGCTTTGTGCTGCCCAATCAGATTGGCGCGTCGTGCGACGGCGCCGGCAACTGCGTGCCGGCGAGCTTTATTACGACAGGCTCGTGCGCGAGCGCGCAGTGCGTCGGCGCCGCACAAGGCACGCCGTGCACGACGTGCGACTGCGCGTGCACGCGCCGCAACGACAATCAGGCGGAAGAGCCGTTGGCGGTCGGCACGTGCATTGACGGCCCGCGCCTGCCGACGCCGGCGCCGACACCGCTGCCGACGCCGCCGCCGACGCCCGTGCCGACGGCCGCGTGCGGCTCGTGTCCCATTGATCCGGGCGAGTTTGACGCGCTCGTTGCCAATTGCGGCGCACAGCAGGGCACGTGCGTCGTTTCGCTCGGCGCATTTTGCGATTTGGGCACAATTGACGGCGAGACGTTTCTGTGCGCGCCGCGCGCCGGCGAGTGCGCGAGCACGGGCGACACGTGCTTTTGCGCCGAGCCGTGCGCGTGCTTGGCGCGCACCGGCAACTTGCAGCTGCCCGAGGTGCTGACGTGCGTGCCCAACTCGTGAGTGAGTGTGTGTGCGCGCGCGCCAATGCAGTAAAAGTGCGCGATAGCGCCCTATGTTTCGCAGAGAAGGAGCGAGTGATGCGCGCTCAAAACAATCAGTACGGCACATTGCCGACTGACCCGCGGCGGCGCCCGGCGCGCGCGCTTGCGATCGGACTCTTTGTCTGCACCGCACTTGTGTTTTGCGGGCTTGTGCTGCTCGCAGTGCTGCTTGGCGCGCGCGGCACCGTCAACGACGACGACGACCTGCAGCCGCCCGCGCTCGTCGACCCACTGTGCGGCTCGACGCCCGACGTCGCGCTCGACGCGCAGCCGATCGCGCGCGTCTGCGGGCCGGCGCCGTGCGCGTGCGTCGCCAGCACTTCGTGCCGCATCTCGGCGTTTCCCGACGGCCGTTCGATCGACGACGCGACACTGTTCCGGTCGTGCAACAGCGAGCAGTGCGTCGGCGCGGGTGCCGACGCGGCGCGCGTGTGCGACCAATTTACGATTACGCAGACGTGCGACCGCACCATTGGCGGCCAAGTGCTCTCGTTCTACTGCGTCGACCCGACGCCCGCGCCGACGCCGGCACCAGTGTGCCCGCCGCTGAGCGACGTCGAGCCAAGTGCGCAAACGATTGACAGCGAGTGCGGCAACGCGACGCCTGGCGAGTGCAGTTTGTTTGGCAGCTGCGGCGTGCAGGCGCTGCGCTCTGGCGCCGCAACGACCGACAGTCCGGGCTTTGAGACGTGCGGCGGCAACGAAGTGGAGGAAGAGTGCGAGGCGTCGAACACGTGCACGTGCGACGATGTGCCCATTTGCACGCGCTCGGTCGACGCCGGCGGCGGCCTCACGTTCTCGTACCGCATTTTTTGCCGCGCCGAGGACGGCAACAACGCGCCGCCGACGCCGGCGCCACCCGCGCCAACGCCGGCGCTCACCATCTGCCCGCCGCTCGCCGACGTGCCCATCGAAGCGCAGCCCGAAACGGGCGCGTGCCGACCCGACCCGCTGGGCGAGTGCCTCGACAGCGATACGTGCAACGTCTTCTTTTACGAAGTGGGCGACCGCAGCACCGACTTGCCGCGCGCCTTCATCTGCCCGGCCGACAGCGTCGACTTTAATCGCTGCGACAGCGAGCCGTTTTGCCGCTGCGACAACTTTCGCACGTGCGAGCGCCAGCTCATTGACACGCCGAGCGGCACGCGCGTGACGCTGGCGTGCGTCGCGACCACCGACGACTTTCCGGTGCTCCCGCCGCCACCGCCGCCGCCGCCGCCGCCGCCTCCGCCGCCGCCGACACTGCTCTGCGGCGTTTTTGATCCCGAGCAGATTCCGTTTAGCATTCAGCGCACCACGCGGCCGTGCGCGCCGGCAAGCGGCGCGTGCGACGCCGGACTCTGCCAAAAATTCTACTACCGCGCCTTTGATATGCTCGAGTTTTTTGCCGAGCCGCTCAACACCGAGTGCTCGTCGGCGCAGTGCGACCCGCCCAACACCGACAGCAACGCGTGCCAGTGCGACACCGAGAGCGTAGTGACGTGCGACGTGACGGTCGACAACGTAGCGTACGAGATGGAGTGCCTCGACGCCGTGACGGCCGATGCCGATCCGCGCGTCCGCCGCCTCATAGCGCTGCGCGCCACCGAGCCGATTGCGCGGCCAGACGAGTAAAGCGGCAGTCTCTTTTAAACGTTTGCTTTTGCGCACGCGGTGCGTGTGTGTGTGTGCGTGCGTGCGCGAGAATGGTGAAGACGCACAAAGCGGCGTCAAAGCGGCCGCTCAACAAGCCGATGCGCGAGCGCAAGGGCGACAAAAAGTTCAAGGTCTATGTCAAAGGCAAGGGCGGCAACGTAAAGACCGTGCGCTTTGGCTCGGCCAGCATGTCGATCAAGAAGGGCAACAAGAGCGCAAAAAAAAGCTATTGTGCGCGCAGCGGCGGCATCAAGGGAACCAACGACAAAACGAGCGCCAATTACTGGTCGCGGCGCATGTGGGATTGTTGAGGCAGAGCGAGCGAGCGAGAGCGCGCGCGCACTGGCGCAGCAATTGTAAACGGCGACGAAAGGCGCGTATGCATACAAACTGTACAGAGTGCGTGTGATGTCTGGTAGGGGCCAGTACGGCGTGCTGCCGAGCTCTGGCGGCCGGCCGCGCAGCGTGCGGCGCATGATTGTTGTGGTGTGGGCGTGCACGTGTCTCGCGTTCTGCGGCATTGTCTTGCTCGGCGCGCTGCTCTCGGCGGCAAACAGTGGCAGCAGCGCGCCAACGCCGAGCGTGGCGCCGACGCCGGCGCCGCCCACCGAGAGCCCGACGCCGGCGCCGACGCCGCGTCCCGAAACGGGCCTGTGTCCGTTTTTTGTTGGCGTGCCCGAGACGCAGCAAGTGATCCGCAACGATTGCGACCAGTTTACCGACGACGGCATGTGCGACGAGCTCTTTCGCTGCGTCATTCCGCTCAACCAGGGCGGCGACGCTGTGGGCGCGCCCGAGGTCACATTTACGTGCGGCGACGTGAGCAGCGGGCGCACGTGCTCTACCGAAGGCGTCAATACGCCGTGCCGCTGCGCCAATGGCGCGACGTGCGCGCGCGAAGTTGCAGGCCAAGTCTACACGCTGCTGTGCGACGCGCCGACCGACCCGCCGACGCCAGCGCCGCCGCCCACACCGCCCATTGTGGTGCCGACGCCTGCGCCGTCGCCGGCGCCGACGCCCGAGCCGCAAATCGATCAGTTTTGCCCGCTGCTGGTCGGCGCCGGCGACGCCGGCTCGCAAATCATTTCGCTGGCGTGCGCCGACACGCTCGGCACGTGCAGCGCCGAGGGCGATTGCGAGGTGGCGGGTCAAGACGCCGCGACCGACACGCTCGTCACGCGCGTCTGTCCCGACAGCGCCGCCGAGCAGCTGTGCGCCAGCAGTGCGGCGGGCACACGCTGTCCGTGCGAGGGCCTGCAGCTGTGCGAGCGCGAGCTCATAGAGTTTGACTTTGTGACCGTTGCGATCTTTTGCCGCAACGACGACATTGGCGTGAGCGGCGCCGACCGCGTCCTCGATGTGCGGCGCGATTTCGAGTGCCTGCCGCTCGCCAACGTGGCGGCCGATGCGCAGACGCTCGATCGCGACTGCGCGTCGCCGCGCGCCGGCGCGCCGAGCGGCACGTGCGACGCCGCCGCCAACACGTGTACCGAGCGGCACTTGGCGCCCGGCGCAGCGCTCGGCGACGCGCCCGTTGCGCGCACGTGCCCGCTGCACGGTGCGTGCGGCGACGACGATGCGCCGGCGTGCGCGTGCGCTCACAAGCCAACGTGCGTGCATCGCGTCGTGGTCGACGAGCGCGTCGAGTTTGTCGAGTCGTTTTGCGCGCTGCGCGGCGCGCCGTAAGCGAGTGAAAAAGCGTGCCAATGCAGACAAAGCGCGCACTGCTGTCGATGTCCGAACGCCGGCCACTGCTCGCGGCGCGCGAGCGCGAGCGCCCGCGGCGCAGCGTACTGCCGCTCATTTTCTGCTGCTGCTGCTGCGTGGTGGTGGTTGGCGGCGTGATCGCGCTCGCCATCGGCCTCTCGCTCTCGCTCGCGCCGCACACGCCCGTCGATCCGCCCGCGCCGCTCGTCTGCCCGCCGTTTCTCGATCCGGACAACTTGGCGGGCGAGCAGCTCATTACGCGCGACTGCGGCCAAGCGTTTGGCACGTGCAGCGCCAGCGGCGTCTGCGAGATTGTGTCGGTCGAGGCAGGCGTCGGCGAGCAGCGCACACGCGTCTGCACCGATGCGGCCGCGCAGGCGACGTGCGCCACGAGCGCGGCGGGCACCGAGTGCGTCTGCAGCCAGAGCGTGCAATCGTGCGATCGCTTCCTCGAGCTGCCCGCCGTAACGTTTCGCTTCTTTTGCGAGCGCGCCGACCAAGTGGTGGTGTCGCCTCCGCCACCGCCACCGCCGCCGCCGCCTCCGCCGCCGCCCGCCGCTCCCCAGTGTCCGTTCTTGCCGCCGTCTGCCGGCCCCGAGAGCTTGCAGCCGCTCGTAGCGCCGTGTGGCCCGACGCGCGGCACGTGCAGCGCCGGCAGCTGTCTGCTGACCGCGCAAAACGCCGAGACCGACACGAGCGACTTTCGCTTTTGCAGCGATAGCGCCGCAACTGCGTTTTGCGGCAATAGCACGAGTGGCGCCGAGTGCACGTGCGCGAGCGACCTGACGTGCACGCGCAATCTCAGCCAATTCGACATTATCGATCTGGCCATTTACTGCGACGCGAGCGAGCCGGCGCAAGCCGACCCCTTTGCCATGCTGACGCGCGATCTTGTGCAACTCGAGCGCGCGCTCGACAACGACGCCGCTGGCGCGCGCAGCGCGCCGCAGACGCGCAACGGCGTTGCGTGGCGCGTGTTTGCGGCCAACGCCACAGCGCTCGCGGGCGCCACCGTTGTTGTGATGCAGCGCGACTTTGACGACGGCACGCTGCGCGTGCGCGCGCCGTGCAAGCTGGTGCTCGGCGAGAACATTGTGTTTGATCCCAACGCGGAGCACAACTGGCAGCCGACCGACGCGCAGCGGCGCTCGGGCGCCTATCCGTGGGCGAGCGGCTTTGCGCTCGACTTTTTCGCCGCCATTACGGTCGAGTCGGACAATGTGCTGATCGACCTCAACGGCTTTGAGCTGCGCCAGTCGCGCGCGCACACGCTGCAGCAAGCGTTTGCGCAGCTCATTTCGCTCGGCAACGCGCCATTTGTGGGCGGCGAGGGCCCGGCGCCGTTTGGCGCGTTCTTTGGCCCGTCGAACGTCGTGATCCGCAACGGGCGGCTCGGCGCCAACGCGCACCACGCAATTCACGGCAACGCGCGCCGCAACATCTACATTCACGACGTGCAGATGGAGTCGTACCGCGTCGCGTCAATTGCGCTCAACGGCGCGCAGCGCGTCATGGTGCGCAACTGCGCGGCGCTCGGCACCGACGTCGACGTG
>Ga0209943_1000642_pt1 | contig 23661 bp, 23 predicted proteins | sample SalPonR1_B_D2_MG_FD_185698 | JGI IMG/M metagenome (GOLD analysis project Ga0209943, IMG submission 185698) | Salt pond soil microbial communities from South San Francisco under conditions of wetland restoration - Salt Pond MetaG R1_B_D2_MG... ... | reverse complement strand
CAAGAACTACCTGGAGCACGAGCTCGGCCTGCCCTGCACCTTCTCTTTCGCCCGCAGCGCGGGGCAGAAGCCGGACAACGAGGCGGTGCGTGAGGCGGTGCGCGAGAAGACGCCCCTGATCCTGTTCGGCAGTTACAACGAGCGCATGTATCTCGCCGAGAACGGCTCCCGCGCCATGTACATCCCCGCGTCCTTCCCGGGTACGGCAATACGCCGGCACTCGGGCACGCCGTTCATGGGCTATGCCGGTGCCACCTGGCTCGTGCAGGAGGTCTGTAACGCGCTGTTCGACGCGCTGTTCCACATCCTGCCGCTGGCCACCGACATGGACGGCGTGGAGGCGACCCCCGCGCGGCTGCACCGGGAGCTGCCCTGGGACGACGGCGCCAAGGCCGACCTGGACCGGCTGGTGGAGAAACTGCCGGTGCTGATCCGGATCTCCGCGGCGAAACGCCTGCGCGACGCCGCCGAACAACGAGCCCGCAGCCGGGGCGACGAGCGGGTGACCGAGGAGCACGTGGCCGACGCCCGGGCCGCACTGAACGAAGGGAGGGCGGCGTGAACGGTGTACCTATCATCGCGGGCCGCCGGACGGTATTGGAGGAGTCCGCGCAGATCGCGTCGGGCCCTCCGGTGGAGAGGAGAGAACTGATGGCTGGAATGCACAAGACGATGGACGCAAGAGCGAGCCTGTCGGCGCGAGGCGCGAAGCAGTATCACCTGATATTTGCGGTCGGTTACACGATCTGCCTGATGCTCGCGATCGCAGGGCGGCTGCTGCCGCGCCGCTGGCGCAACGTGCCCCCGGGCGCGCGCGCGGATGCATCCGTATTCGAAGAGGCCCGGGCCATGGCGAACACCTACGTGCCGTTCGCCTTCATGGCCTGAGCCGGAGGTTTTCGTCCCGGCAAGGGACGGGAAGCGGTCGTGGCCCTGATCACGGCCATCCCTGCCGCGCGGGATTTTGCGCGGTAACCGGCCGCGAGGCCGATCTGGAGGTGAGATCTATGTCTGAATCTTTCACCGGGCTTACAGACGAACAGGCACAGGCTTTTCACAAGCTGTTCGTCGTTAGCTTCATCGTGTTCACGGCAATCGCCATCGTTGCGCACTTCCTCGTGTGGCAATGGCGGCCGTGGCTTCCGCCGGAAGGTGGCTATGCGTCCCTGATCGATGGTGCGCGGATGGCTGCTGAACCGTTCATCCAGTACCTGGCATAGGGAGGAAAGGATATGTGGCGTATATGGCAACTATTCGATCCGCGGAGGACGCTCATCGCGTTGTTCACGTTCCTGTTTGTGCTGGCCCTGTTGATCCACTTCATCCTGCTCAGCACGGATCGGTTCAACTGGTTAGAAGGCCCGACGGCTTCGGCTGCGGACCTGCCGGCGGTCACCGCGCCGCTCGAGCAGCCCGCAAGGGTCGCCAGACTGACATAACCGCGTCGACCGCCGGAGGCGGTGGGCAGGCCAGGGCCTGCCCGAACCTGCCCGCCAGCCTCCGCGGACTCAATGGAGCCGCGTACGAACGCGGCCCTGACGGAGAATAGAGCGATGGCGATGCTCAGCTTTGAAAGAAAATATCGCGTCCGCGGCGGTACGTTTATCGGTGGCGACCTGTTCGATTTCTGGGTCGGTCCGTTCTGGGTCGGCTTCTTCGGAGTCACCACCATCTTCTTTACCGTCCTGGGGACGCTCCTGATCATCTATGGCGCGGCGATAGGGCCGACCTGGAATATCTGGCAGATCAATATCGCACCGCCGGATCTGAGCTATGGTCTCGCCCTCGCACCGCTCAAAGAGGGTGGCCTCTGGCAGATCATCACGTTCTGCGCCATCGGCGCCTTCGTCTCGTGGGCGCTGCGCCAGGCGGAGATCGCGCGCAAGCTCGGCATGGGGTATCACGTCCCCATCGCCTTCGGCGTGGCGATTTTCGCCTACGTGACGCTGGTGGTGATCCGGCCGTTGCTGCTGGGTGCCTGGGGACACGGCTTCCCCTACGGCATTCTCAGTCATCTCGACTGGGTGTCCAACGTGGGCTACCAGTACCTGCACTTCCACTACAACCCCGCCCACATGCTCGCGGTGACCTTCTTCTTCACCACGACACTGGCACTGTCGCTGCACGGTGCGCTGATCCTGTCGGCGGCCAACCCGAAGAAGGGGCAGGTAGTGAAAGGCGGCGAGCACGAGAACACCTACTTCCGTGACGCGATCGGCTATTCCATCGGCGCGCTCGGCATCCACCGCCTCGGCCTGTTCCTGGCCCTGTCGGCGGGATTCTGGAGCGCGGTCTGCATCGTGATCAGCGGCCCGTTCTGGACGCGCGGCTGGCCCGAGTGGTGGAACTGGTGGCTCGATCTGCCGATCTGGCGCTAGGAAAGGGGAACGAACATGGCGCAATACCAGAACATATTTACCCAGGTGCAGGTGAACATGCCGCCTGAGCCCGGCGTGGCGCTGCCGCCCGGGAGCTGGCCGCGGATCGGTTCGCCGAGGCTGCAGTACTGGTTCGGCAAGATCGGCGACGCCCAGGTGGGCCCGGTCTATCTGGGCTGGCTGGGGCTGTCCTCGCTCATCTGCGGTTTCATCGCCATCGAGATCATCGGCCTGAACATGTGGGCCTCGGTGAACTGGGATCCGATCCAATTCGTGCGGCAACTGCCGTGGCTCGCACTCGAGCCGCCGTCGCCGGAATACGGTCTCAGTCTGCCGCCGCTCGCGGAAGGAGGCTGGTGGCTCATGGCGGGCTTCTTCCTGACCGCATCCATCGGGCTGTGGTGGCTCAGGATGTACCGGCGCGCCCGCGCGCTCGGCATGGGTACCCACGTGGCCTGGGCCTTCGCGGCCGCCATCTGGCTGTATCTCGTGCTCGGTTTCATCCGGCCGGTGCTGATGGGCAACTGGGGCGAGGCCGTACCGTTCGGCATCTTCCCCCATCTCGACTGGACCGCGGCCTTCTCGATCCGCTACGGCAACCTGTTCTACAACCCGTTCCACATGCTCTCCATCGTCTTCCTGTACGGCGCGACACTGCTCTTCGCGATGCACGGTGCCACGGTGCTGGCGACGGGGCGCTACGGCGGCGACCGGGAGGTTGAACAGATCGTGGACCGTGGTACCGCCTCCGAGCGGATGGGACTATTCTGGCGCTGGACCATGGGTTTCAACGCCAACATCGAGTCCATCCACCGCTGGGCGTGGTGGTTCGCGGTGCTGTGTCCGCTGACCGGCGGTATCGGCATCCTGCTGACCGGCACGGTGGTCGACAACTGGTACCTGTGGGGTGTCAAGCACGGGATCGCACCGGCCTATCCGCTGGTCTTCCCCGAAGTCCCGCAGGATCCGGGCATGCTGCCGGGAGGTCCGCAATGAGAAACTGGACAACGAAACCCGCAGGGTGGCTTCTGACGGCCGCGGTGCTGCTCGCTACGGCGGGCTGCGAGTGGCCGCCCCAGGAGACCGAGCAGGTCGGCTATCGTGGCGTGGCCATGGAGCTGGTCACCAGCCCCGAGACCATCGCCGGGAACGCAGAGCTGCACGAGGTGCCCGCGCCCCAGCCGCCGGCGACCACCGACGGCCCGAAGGCTGGGGATGTCTACCAGAACGTCCAGGTGCTCGGCGACCTGTCAGTGGGCGAGTTCACCCGCCTGATGCTGGCGATCACCGAATGGGTGTCGCCGGAGCAGGGCTGCAACTACTGCCACGTGGGTGAGAACTTCGCCGACGATTCGCCTTACACCAAGCGCGTGTCCAGGAACATGCTGAAGATGAATCTGGACATCAACGGTAACTGGCAGGACCACGTCAAGCAGACCGGCGTGACCTGTTACACCTGCCACCGGGGCAAGAACGTGCCGGGCGAGATCTGGTTCGAGAACCCGCCCCGGGAGTCCGCCGGCGGATTCACCGCCGACAACGGCTATCAGAACATGGCCGGCATGGAGTCGGTGGCGTATTCGTCGCTGCCCGGGGATCCCTTCGAGACCTTCCTCGACGGCTACGAGCAGGTGCGTGTCATCGGCGAGTCGGCACTGCCGCGGAAGAACGACGTCGGTGCCAGCATCCAGGCCACGGAGTATACCTACGGGCTCATGATGCACATGTCGACGTCCCTCGGCGTCAACTGCACCTACTGCCACAACAGCCGCGCATTCAGTGTCTGGGAGCAGAGCACACCGATGCGGCTCAACTCGTGGTACGGAGTCACCATGGTGCGCGAGCTCAACAACGAGTGGCTGGAGCCGCTGCAGCCGGTCTACCCGGAGAAACGCCTCGGGCCGACGGGCGACGCACCGAAGGCCAACTGCGCGACCTGTCACCGCGGCGTGAACAAGCCGCTGAACGGTCAGAGCATGTTGCCCGACTATCCCAACCTGACTCCCTGAGGGCCCGGTACGGGATACCCGAATCGGCAAGCGGTCGGCCAGAAACCGCACCGATGGAGAAGCGCCGCCTCGTGCGGCGCTTTTTTCTGTACGGCGTCGCGGGGCGCGGTGCTAGGCTTCGGCCTCCACCCGGCGCCGCACCCGGCGGATCAGGAACCAGACCAGCGCCGCCACCGGGATGACCGAGAGCGCCGACAATACCCGGCCGCTGGGGACGAGGCCCACCTGTTCCATCAGCGCGTAGGGCCGGTCCAGGAGGCCGACCGAATAGTAGGTGATGGCGGCCACGGAGAGGCCTTCCACCGTGCTCTGCAGCCTGAGCTGCATGCGGCTGCGCCGGTCCATCGATGTCAGCAGCGTCCGGTTCTGCTCCTGCAGATGCAGGTTCACCCGCGCCTGCAGCAGCGCGGTGGCCGATGACAGGCGCCCGGAGATCTGCTGGATCTCCGACTGCACCGCAGTGACCGTGCGCATGGCCGGTCCCAGGCGCCGGCCCAGGAACGTCGAGAGCATGGGTACCCGGCCGAAGGGTTCCTCGTCGAGGGCCTCCAGGCGCTCGTTCACCAGCTGATGATAGGCCCGCGTGGCGCCAAAGCGGAAGCTGGAACGGGTCTGCAGCTCCTCCAGGCTGGCCGACAGCTCCGTGATGTCGATCAGAATCTCGCGCTCCGCCTCCATCGTGTCCGCGTGGCGCAGCTGTTCGAGCAGGGCCGAGAGGCTCGTGTTGATGCGCGCGAGTTCCCCGGTCATGCCGCGGGCCATCGGGAAGCCCAGCAGCGCGAGGATGCGATAGGTTTCCAGTTCCACCAGCAGCTGCAGCAGCTGGCCGGTCTGCGACGGCGTGAGATTGCCGACGAAAACCACGTAGCGTGCGGTGCCGTCGGTATGCAGGCGGAAGCTGGTCCACACCGTGGCCCCTTCGCCCATCACCCGCGCGCCGGTCACCGGGTGGTTCTCCAGGTGCCCGCGGACCTGGGCAGCGTCGATCTCGGTATATTCGTCCGGGATCAGCTTCACGCTGTTGTTGATCATCAGGCGGCCCGGCAGGCTCGCCAGCCAGTCGCCTGGCAGGGTCCGCCGGCGGCCGAGCATGCCCTCCGGGGACTCGCTCTGCCAGGTGAAGAGGTAGGAGCAGAATTCCCGGTGCCGCTCCAGGCGCAACGTATAGCCCCCGGCCTCGAGCAGCAGGGTGTTCGACTTCGGCGGATTCTCCGGTCGCTTGCCGTCGACGAGGCTGTAGAAGTGGGTGATGACCTCGTCCGGATCCACTTCGGCCGTCATCGTGACCAGATGGCGTACCGAGGTGGGCGGCGTGATCCTGGGAAACGGCCGCGCATGCACCTCTTCATAGAGTCGGCGAGCGGCCGCATCCAGCCTTGCCACAGTGTGTTCTTCCATGCTCGACTCCCGGTGTGCCGGCTGCCCCCGCGCGACAGCATCGTAGCATCGCGCCGGGCCATCCGTCCGCGTGCCGAGTTAGAATACGCCATTACGACCGGATTACGGGGATTCCCGGGAGTTACCATGTTCGATACTGCGGAACTCGGCCAGAGCATCGCCAAGGCGGAATTCAAGGAGCGCGAGAAGGCATTGCGCGGCGAGCTGCTGGAGCTGCAGTACCGTACCCTGGAACTCGCCCGCTTCCCGGTGATCGTCGATTTCGCCGGGGTGGACGGTGCGGGCAAGTCCACGACGGTGAACATCCTCAACAAGTGGATGGATCCCCGTTTCGTGCGCACCATCGGCTACCAGGAGCCCACCGCGGAGGAAAGGGGCCGTCCCCGGTTCTGGCGCTACTGGCTGGATCTGCCGCCGAAGGGGCGCGTCGGGTTGTTCCTGAGCGGGCGCTATTCGCGGCCGCTGCTGAAGCGGGTCTACGGCGAGCTGGACGAGAGCGGTTTCGACGACCGGCTGGGCGAGATCATCCGCTTCGAGAACGCGCTTGGCGACGACGGTGCACTGATCCTCAAGTTCTGGATGCATCTCAGCCGGGAGCGGCAGAAGGAGCGCCTGGAGGCGCTTTCCGCCGACCCGGCGCTCGCCTACATGGTGGGCGAGCAGGACTGGCGTAACCACGAGAACTACGACAGCTTCGTCGACGCCGCCGAGAAGATCATCACCCGTACGAACCGGGCACTCGCGCCCTGGTACATCGTGGAGGGGGCCGACGAGAACTTCCGCCACCTCCGCGTGGGCGAGATTCTCGCCGCCGAATTGCGCCGCCACCTGGAGCAGGAGGAGCGACGCCTCGCCAAGGAGAGCGACGCGGCTGCGGCGTTGCCTCGCCAGGGGGAGGCAGAGGAGGACGGCGCGCGGCGTATCACCGTCTTCGACAGGCTCGACCTGACCCTGAACGTGCCCCGCCGGGAGTACAAGAAGCGGCTGAAGAAGCGCCGGGCTCGCCTGGGCGAGCTGGCCCGCCAGGCCACGGCGCAGGGGCTGTCGACGGTGCTGGTGTTCGAGGGGCCCGATGCCGCCGGCAAGGGCGGCGCCATCCGGCGCACCGTATGGGGTCTGGATGCGCGCACCTACCGGGTGCACCAGTTCGCCGCGCCCACCGAGGAGGAACGGGCCCATCACCATCTGTGGCGCTTCTGGCGGCGCCTGCCCAGGGCCGGCCACGTGGCCATCTTCGACCGCAGCTGGTACGGGCGGGTGCTGGTGGAGCGCACGGAGGGCTTCGCCAGCGAGGACGAGTGGCGCCGCGCCTACAACGAGATCAACGACTTCGAGTGGCAGATCACCGACCGGGGCATGCTGCTGATGAAGTTCTGGCTGCATGTGAGCAAGGAGGAGCAGCTGGTGCGGTTCCGCCAGCGCGCCGAGTCGGCCCAAGCACTGGAAGCTCACCGACGAGGACTGGCGCAACCGGGAGCGCTGGGACGACTACGCCCTGGCCGCCCACGACATGATCCAGTACACCAGCACCCGCACGGCGCCCTGGATCCTGGTGGAGGGCGACAGCAAGCACTACGCCCGCCTGAAGGTGATCGACGCCCTCGTCGATCACCTGGAGGAGAAGCTCGGTCAGACCTGAGCGCCGGCGCGGAGCCGGTCGACGTTCAGGCCGGCGCCGTACCGGCGTCGCTGTAGAGGTGGCAGCGCACGTAATGGGGCTTCGCCGCCGTGCCGGCGTTCACCCGCGGCGGCACCACCTCCCGGCACTGGGGCATCGCCTCCGGACAGCGGGGGTGGAAGGGACAGCCCGACGGCGGGTGCATGGGCGAGGGCACGTCGCCGCCCAGCACGATGCGCTTGGACTTCCGCTTCACGTCGGGCACCGGGATGGCCGACATCAGCGCGCGGGTGTAAGGGTGCTTCGGCTCCCGGTACAGGTCTTCGCTGGCGGCGAACTCCACCAGCGCGCCGAGATACATCACGCCCACGTCGTCGCTGACGTGCTGGATGACGGCGAGATCGTGGGAGATGAACAGGAAAGAGACGCCGTGCTCGCGCTGCAGCCGGGCGATGACGTTCAGCACCTGGGACTGCACGGAGACGTCCAGCGCCGACACGGGCTCGTCGGCGACGATGAAGCTCGGGTTCAGCGCCAGGGCCCGGGCGATGCCGATGCGCTGGCGCTGGCCGCCGGAGAATTCGTGGGGGTAGCGTGACAGCACCTGTTTCCTGAGGCCGACGATGTCGAGCAGATCCTCCACCCGCCGGCGGCGCTCGGCGGATGTACCGATGCCGTGCACGTCCAGGGGCTCCTGGATGGTCTGGCCGATGAGGCGCCGGGGGCTGAGCGAGGCGTAGGGGTCCTGGTAGATGATCTGCATCTCCCGGCGCTTCGCCTTCATGGCCTCCGGCGAGAGCGCCAGCACGTCCTCGCCGTTCAGGTGCACCGCGCCGGCGGTCGGTTCGGTCAGGCGCAGCACCGCCCGGCCCAGCGTCGACTTGCCGCAGCCGGACTCGCCCACCAGGCCCAGCGTGCGCTGGCGCTCCAGCTCGAAGCTCACCCCGTCGACGGCCCGCACCCGTGCCTGCACCCGCCGGAACAGTCCGCCCCGCACCGGGAAGTGCTTCTTCAGGTCGACGACTTTCAGCAGCGGGGTGGACACGGCGTGATCCTCAGGCCAGCGGATGGAAACAGGAGACGGCGGCGGGCGAGCCCGGCCCGCCGTCCAGCACCGGGCGTTCCCGCCGGCAGTCCGCCGCGGCCCGGGGACAGCGCTCGGCGAAGCGGCAGCCGCTCGGCAGGTGCGCGAGGTCCGGCACCATGCCCGGGATCACCGGCAGTTCGGCGAGCTTGTCGTCCCGCAGCCGGGGAATGGAATCCAGCAGCCCGCGGGAATAGGGATGGCGGGGCGCCTCGAACAGGCGGTCGATGTCGGCCCGCTCGATCACTTCGCCGCAGTACATCACCAGCGCGCGGTCGCAGGTCTCGGCCACCACCCCCAGGTCGTGGGTGATCAGCACCACCGCCATGTGAAACTCGTCCTGCAGCTTCACGATCTGCTCCAGCACCTGGGCCTGGGTGGTGACGTCCAGCGCGGTGGTGGGTTCGTCGGCGATCAGCACCTTCGGATCGCAGGACAGCGCCATGGCGATCATCACCCGCTGGCGCATGCCGCCGGACATCTCGTGGGGATACTCGTCGATGCGCTTGTCCGGCACCGGGATGCCCACCCGAGCCAGCATCTCCACGGCCACGGCGCGGGCCTGGCGCCGGGTGTATTGCTTGTGTCGGCGCAGCACGTCGACCATCTGGCTGCCGACGGTCAGCACCGGGTTCAGCGCGGTCATGGGTTCCTGGAAGATCATGGAGATCTCGTGGCCGCGCAGATCGCGCAGCTGCTCTTCGGGCATGCGCGCGAGGTCCCGCCCGCCGAGCCGTATCTCGCCGGAGACGATGCGCCCGGGCGGCGACGGGATGAGCCCGAGGATGGAGAGCCCGGTCACCGTCTTGCCGCAGCCCGACTCGCCGACGATGCCGAGCGTCTCGTTGGGATAGACGTCGAAACTCACACCGTCCACGGCGCGTACCGGTCCGTAGCGGGTGGAGAACTCCACCACCAGGTCGCGCACGCTCAGCACCGGCTCGCGGACACTCACGACCCGGCCACCTTCTTCGGGTCCAGCGCGTCCTGCAGCGCGTCGGAGAACATGTTGAACGCCATCACCAGTCCGAACAGGAACACCGAGGCCCAGACGAAGTTGTTGAAGAAGCCCGCCAGCACCTCCAGCGTGGACTCGGAGATCATCAGCCCCCAGCTCACGCCGTCCTGCACGCCGAGGCCGAGGAAGGACAGGATGACCTCGGACTTGATGGCGGCCACGAACACGATGGTGGCCTGCACCAGCAGGATGTGGAACGTGTTCGGCACGATGTGGCGGAAGATGATGGTGATCTGGGCTACGCCGATGGCCCGGGAGGCTTCCACGAACTCGAAGTTCCTGAGTTTGATCACCTCGCCGCGCACGAGCCGCCCGGTGGTGGTCCAGAAAACCGACACCATGGCCACGTGCATGGACCAGGGATTGCCCTCCAGCGCGAAGGCCACGGCGGCCACGAACAGGTAGAAGGGGATGGAGTCCAGCACGCCTTTCATCCACAGGATGATCTCGTCGATCCAGGTGCCGCTGAAGAAACCGGCCAGAGCGCCGAACAGCGCGCCGATCAGCGTGGAGAGAACCGCCACGACCAGGCCGATCTCGAAGGCCGTCTTGGTGCTGTAGACCGCGCGCTGGAAGATGTCCTGGCCGATGATGTTGGTGCCGAACCAGTGCTCGGCGCTCATGGGCGCCCATTTCGGGCCTTCGACGTCGCTCCACTCCGTGGCCCAGACGCCGAGCCACACGCCCAGCGCCATCACGAAGTACACCAGCACCACGCCCAGCCCGATCATGCCGGCCCGGTCCCGGCTGAACTTGTAGACTGCCTTGCCCCAGATGGACTCGGTGCGTTCCGGCTGCGCGGACGGGGCCGGATCCACGCCGCCGCGCAGCTGGTCCGAGGTCTCCGGGATGGCGCTCATTTCAGCGACACCCGCGGGTCGACGGCCCGGTACATGATGTCGGTCACGAGCAGGGTGATCACGAACAGCACGGCGGTGAGGCCCACCACCGCCTTCAGCACCGGCTGGTCGCCCGTGGTGATGGCGTCGAAGGTCACCTTGCCGACGCCGGGAATGCCGAAGTAACTCTCGATGAGCAGGCTGCCGCTCACGATTACCAGCGGTATGGAGAACATGATGCGGGTGATGATGGGGATGGCCGAGTTCTTCAGGATGTGCTTGTACAGTAGTTTGCCCGGCGGAATGCCGAATGCCCGCGCCGTGCGCACGTGATCGCGGGTCATCTCCTCCACGAGTACGGCCCGGTAGAAGCGGGTGTTGTAGCCCAGCGCCACGAACACCGTGGCCAGCGTCGGCACGGTCACGTACATCACGTAGTCGTGCAGCGAGTTCACGTTCCAGCCCCGCACCGGGAACAGGTTCAGGCCGTAGCTCGAGGAGAGCAGCAGCTGGAAGCCGATGATGACGATGAGGAAGGACACGCTCATGCCCACCACCGAGAAGCCCATGATGGCCTTGTCGATCCAGCCGCTGCGGTGATAGGCGGCGACGAGTGCGAGCAGAATGCCGAGCACGTTGCCGAGGATGAACCCGGGCGTGATCAGGGCGAGCGAGATGGGGATGCTGCGCCCGAGCATCTCGCTCACCGGCTCGCCGGTGGAGTCCGAGAGCCCGAAGTTCAGCGTGACGAGTTCCTGCAGATATTCCCCGTAGCGGACCAGGAACGGCCGATCGTAGCCGAGTTCCTTGCGAACCTCGGCGATCTGCTCCTCGGTGGGATTCTTGCCCAGCAGCTCGTAGGTCTGGTCCGGCCCGAAGTACACCATCAGCAGGAAGCTGACGAAGGTGACGCCCAGTATCAGCGGGATGCCCCCGACCAGCTTCCTGACGGCGTACTGCAGGGTCTCCAAGGTCAGGTCTCCCCGGCGCCGTCGGCGATGTCCACGAAGCGCAGGAAGAACCCGCCCACGATCTGGCGGTCGGGCATGGCGATCACGTCCTTGTGCCAGAGGTAGAGCCGGGTGCGGGACAAGCCGCTGATGGCGACACAGTCGTCGATGACCAGGCGGTTCATGCGCCGGTAGATCCCGGTGCGCTCGGGGCTCGGCAGCATCACGGCGGACTTCTCGTACAGGCGGTCGTACTCGGCGTTGCGCCAGTTCGCGTCGTTGGAGCCCGGCGAGCCGTTCGGGCCGTAGAACAGCTGCAGGGTGTTCTCGGCGTCCGGGTAGTCGAGGCCCCAGCCCTTGGCCACCAGCGGCAGCCGGCTCTGGGAGACGTCCTTGATGAAGTCGCCGAAGGTCGCGTACTGCTTCAGTACGATCTTCTCCCGGGGATAACCGATCTTCTTCATGAAGCCGCGGAACTGCTCGTAGAACAGCCGCTGGCTGACGCCGGACTGGGCGCCGTAGACGAGTTCCGGCAGGTTGTCCGCGTTCCAGCCGTTCTCGGCCAGCAGCCGGCGGGCACCCTCGATGTCCAGCGTCACGCTGTCCCGCGACAGCCCGGGTTCGAACTCCGGTGCCGCCGGGGTGATGATGCCCGGAAACACCTGGCCGAGGCCGAAGTAGAAGCTCTGGTTGCGCCGGTACCAGTCGAAGCCCTTGACCATGGCGCAGCGCAGCGCATGGTTGCGTCGCTCGCGCTCCGGGTCGGCGTTGTAGCCGATCTCCGGGAAGTCCATGTTGAAGGTCATGAACACGAAGCCCGCCTCCACGCCGTGGTGCAGGTGATACTGCGCGGCGATCTCCGGGGTGGGCGTGATCGGGTCCTTGGAGGCGAGGATGCGGTCCACCTGCTCGTTGGGCACGGTCAGGTACTGAATCTCGTTGCCCTTGGTGAAGGAATTCCAGCGCGCCGCGTTCTCGGTGATGAAGTCGATCTGCAGGCGGTCGACGAACGGCGGCGAGCGGCCCTCGATGGCCTCCACGCCGGTGTAGGCCTGGGTGGCCGGGTCGTAGCCCTCGGCGGCCAGGTCGACGGGCTCGCGGCGGAACTTCTCGTTGCGCTCGTAGACCACCCGGGAGGAGTCGTAGGCGATCACCCGAAACGGGCCGGAGCCCACCGGGTGGGAGCCGAACTCACGGCCGTACTTCTCCACCGCCTCCCGGGGCACCACCGCGGCGTAGCCCTGGGCGAGGGTGTAGACGAACTGGGGGTAGGGCTTGGTGAGCCGCACCTCGACGCTGTAGCGGTCGATTGCGCGCAGGCCCTCGACTTCTTCATCGTAGTCCGAGCCGGCCTCCTTCCAGGCGTCCAGACCGACGATGCGGCCCTGCCAGAGCCAGGCGCCGCGAGGGCGCTGGGAAGAGTCGAAGTGGCGCTTCAGGCTGTAGACGAAATCTTCGGCGACCACCTCCCGGCCGACACCGCCCTCGAAGGCAGGGTCGTCGATGAAGTGCACGCCCTGCTTGAGACGGATGCGATAGACCAGGCCGTCGTCGGAGATCTCCGGCATGGCCGCGGCCAGGTTGGGAGCGGGTTCGTAGGGCCGGGCGAGGTACTTGAACCGATACAGCGTGTCGTAGGCGTTCAGGACGACCGTGTTGGCGTAGATATTGGAAGACTGGACCGGGTCGATGGTGGAGGGCGCGCCGTCCAGCGAGTGGCGGTAGACCTTGATGTCAGCCGGAGTAGCGGGAGCCGCCGGATCGGCGGCGTCGGCGGCCCGCTCGGTCTCGCCGCAGCCGGACAGCGCGAGCATGCCGGCGCAGGCCAGCACGGTAGAGACGATCAGACGCCGCGGATGGACCATGCCCCGTTTCCGCCCTTCAGGCACAAACGCGTGAAGCTACCACTTCCGGACGGCAGGCAACAGCGCTCCGGTCTTCATTTTACGTTTGCTCAGGGACAGCCGCGGCCTGGCTTGAGCTGCACCAGTTCCTCGATCACGAGAGTCTCGCCGTCGTCCGTCGGCTCGAGGCGGCCGCGAATTGTCAGCAGGGCCAGCTCGCCCCGGGGCACCCGGCCGTACTGGTGCACGAGCCGCCGGTAGTCGCCCGCGCGGGCGACCGGCCAGGCGAGACCGCTGCGGCATTCCCGGAACCGGCGGCCAGCGCCCTCGTATTCCCCTTCCACCGTCACCGTGTCGGTGAACGGCACGAGATCGCCACGGCGCTCGAGGCGGTGGGGCAGGTCGGAGGGGACCTGCATCGCAAGCCGGCCGTCTGTCGTTCGCTCGAACCAGCGTTCCGGCCCGCTGCCGCGCAGGCGCAGCACCGCTTGCTCCTCGTCCCAGACCCAGCGGCCGAGAGCGTAATAGCGTTCGTCCCCGTCGTCGGCCAGGTAATGCTGGCGCAGGAAGAAACCACCATCCGGGCGCAGCCACAGGGTCACGTCGATACCGGGGCAGTCGGTGCAGGGGAAGGTGCCTTGCCAGAGGCCGGGGGCGGGTGCCGGCGCCGGGGAGGCGGTAACATCAGCGGTGTGCCTGTCGGCCTCGCCGCAGCCTGCGGCCGGCAGGACGGCCAACAGCAGGGCTGCATGGACGAATCGCCGCAAACCGACCATCGTCCTAGAACGCCATGTCCAGCCGCAGCGAGAGATTGCGGCCCGGCGCATCGATGCCCGAGCCGTGGATGCGGTAGCGCTTGTCCAGGATGTTCTCCACGGCCAGCATCAGGCGCCAGCCCGCCGCACTTTGCCAGGAAGCCTTCAGATTCAGCGTGGCCCAGCCCGGCGTACCCTCCGGGTTGATCCGGCTGTCGCGCACGTCCCTCGGACTCAGGCGGTCCTGTTCGGCGGCGAACTCCATCCAGGGCTCGATCTTCAGGGCCTCGCTCAGCGCGATGGGCAGGGAGACGGCGCCATTGAGGGGAGGTATGCGGTCGCCGGGCGTCGTGCCGGCGTCCGCCTCCTTCTCTTCGCCGCGGGTGTAATTCAGGACGGCGCGCAGCCTGGTGCGGTCTGAGAGGTCGAACTCGCCGCCCGCCTCCATGCCGTAGATGGTCGCACTGGCAATATTCCGGTTTTGCACGACCTGCCGGCCTGCCGGCGTAATCTCGCCGGTGAGCACCGAGCTGATGCGGTTCGAGTAGTCCACGACATAGGCCATGACCTCGGCCCTCAGGCCGGGCCGCGCAATCCGTACACCCAGATCCAGCTGGCGTGCGCTCTCGGGCTCCAGCTCCGGGTTGGCAATGTTGAAGCGGCCGCCGGGGCGCGGTCCCAGCGTGCCCAGGTCGAAGATGTTCGGTGCCCGGAAGCTGCGGCTGGCGTTGGCCACGAGCTGCAGCTCGTCGGTGAGCCGGTACAGCCAGCCCAGCTCGCCGCTCAGGTCGCTGGTGTCGACCTCCCCGGCGGGTGCGCTCGCCGTGGCTGCGAGCGAAACGTTCACGTCGGTGAGCCGCAGACCGCCGATGAGCGCCTGGCGGTCGCTCACCTTCCATTCGGCCTGGGTGTACAGCGCTGCCTGATCCACCTCGGAGCCGTCGGGGAAGCGCGCTGCCACGGGCGTGCGCTCGCCGGAAGTGATGTCCTCCTCGATACGGCTGCTGCTCACCTCGTCGTGATACCACTCGGCGCCGTAGGCGATGCTGCCCCAGGCGTGGCCGCGGACGCCGTTCACCGAGAGCTCGAACAGATCGCTGCGGTTCTGCTCCAGCCGCCGCACGGCGGAGCCGGTATTGCGGCTGCGCCGGTCGTCGTCGATGCGCTGCCAGGCGAGGTCCACCACCCAGTCGGTGCCCAGCCAGCCGTCCGTGCGGCCGTGCTGGAGGTGCACGAACTGCCGGCGGTTCGGCTCGAACCAGAACTCGGCGGACGCGGCTTGCGTCTCGCCGAAGCCGGGCACGAGTTCATCCACCCGGGGGGTGGAGGGCTGTTCCAGGTGCTGCACGTCGAGGAACCAGCGCTGCTGGTCGTCGGGGGTGTAGGCGGCCGCGAGCCGCCCGGCGCGGGAACGGTAGCCGCTGGGATCGATGCGTTCGCCGCCGCCCACCCGCCGGTTGCCGAGCTCCCGGTAATCGAAGCTGCCGAGTACCGCCAGCCGCTCGTTACCCGCTTCCGCAGTGGCGGACACGGCCCGTTGCAGCTGCGCAGTGTCGGCGCCCACGGAGAGATCAGCGGCATACGCGGTCTCGCCCGCAGGCGACGAAGGAACCCGGGTCACGACGTTGACCACGCCGCCTACGGCGTCGCTGCCGTACAGCGAGGCTGCGGCCCCGCGGATGACCTCGATGCGGCCGACCGCGCTTATCGGTACCAGCGCGAAATACTGGGTGGGGGCATTGCGGAAGATGGCGTTGTTCAGGCGCACGCCGTCGACCAGATGCAGGATCTCGGAGCCCTTCAGACCGCGGATGATCACCTGGCCCTGGCCCGCGGTGGTCTGCTGGCGGTAGAGCCCCGGCTCGAAGGCGAGGGCGTCGGTTATCAGTGCCTCGCCAGCGATCTCCTCCTGGCCGATGCGGGTGAGGGCGGCGGAGATGTCACGGATGCTCGCCGCCCTGCGGGTGGCCGTGACCTGGATCTCGTCGATTACGGTTTCGGCCGCCGGCGCCGGTAACGGCATAACCAGGGCGGACGAGAGCGCGAGACCGAGCGCCACGGCGGCGCTGAAACGGAGCGGTGATTTCCCGATTTTCGGGTTCATGAAGTCTCTTTAGATACGAACAAGGCCGCGGAGGATACGGATCGCGGCAAGGCTTCGCCACCGCCTCGCTACCAGCCCCCACCCCCGCCGCCGCCACCGCCGCCGCCGGAGAATCCGCCTCCGCCGCCGCCGGAGGAGGAGCCCGGCGGCGTGGCCGCCGATGCGATGGCGGAGTTGAGCGAGCTGCCCACGGCCCGGCTCATCTTCACCGGTTCGCCCGCATCCCAGTGGCCCGCGTACCAGCGGGGATGCCAGTCTGCGCCCGTTTCGCCGCGCAGCCGGGCGAAGACGCCGGCGAAGCCCTCGGCCCAGGGCTGCTCCACCTCCAGCGCCAGTGCGTAGGGCAGGTAGGCCTCGAACAGCTCGGGCGTGCGTTCGGGCGGATTGCGAAGGTCGAGCTCGTCCTTTTCGGCCACCTCGAGATACAGGCGGAAACCCTCCACCTTGTCGAGCAGTCTGCGGCCGTGGGGCGTCGGGGCCTTCAGCAGCCAGGCGAACAGCAGGATGGCAGCCCCGCCGGCCATCAGAGCGATGCTACCGCCCAGGGTCAGTCGGTCGGCCACCGCCGCGCCGATGCCCGCACCGACCAGCAGCACCACCGCCGGCAGCAGGAGCCCGCTGTTGCTGACGAAGTAGCGCTGATAGTAGTCGCGCTTCAGTGCCTTCTCGTGCGCCTTCATGGCACTGCCGACGAGGCTGTGGTTGTCGTTCTCCAGTGCCACCCGGTGGCCGTCTGCGAACAGCCGTGACAGAGTCACGGCCTCGCCCGGTGCCAGCGAGCCGTCGTCGCTCTTCGCCGTGCGCAGCAGCGCGTAGTCGCCGTCGTCCTCCTCGATGGTGACGAATCCCTTCACCGCCAGGTTCAGCACCGCGGCGGTGAAGGCGCGCCGGTCGTAGCCCATCTCGGCCACGTAGCGCAGTGAGGCCGGCGAGTAACCCTCCGGCGGCTCGTACCGGGGGAAGATCACGCCGGCTTCCGGGTCGACGCCGAGGCGCCGCCACGCGGTGACCAGGTAGAACAGGGAACCGCCCGCTCCGGCAAGTGCGATCAGCAGGCCGAGATTCTGCGACAGCAGCAAGCGCAGGTCGTCCGCCGCCGTGGGTTCGGCCACGTTGCCCTTCGGCCAGGAGACGACGACCGTCAGCCCCTCGCCCGGGCCGAGTCCGCGGGTGGTGCGGAAGACGCCGTTGCCGCGGAAGTCGACGTCGGCCTGGTAGTCCCGCCCCCTGGCGCCGAACGAACCCGTGTACGCCTCCACCGCGATGGCGGCCGAGTCGACGCCTTCCGGCAGGCGCACGGTGGCGGATGCCGCGTCGATGGGAAATGCCCAGCCGTTGCCGGTGACGTTCCAGTACAGCTCATCGTGGTCGTCGAAGTAGCCGAGTACCCGGTCGACGGTGTAGGTGATCTCGTAGACGTGCCGGCCGGGTGGCACGAGCGTGTCGGCCGAACCCGCGTAGAGCCGGATATCTCCGCCCCGGCGTTCGGTATGGTAAGGCTCCGGGGAACCGTTCCGCCGCACGGAGTGGAACTCCGGCACGATGCGGATGCGGTTGCCGGCCGCGTCCTCGTAGTCCGTGGGGATATCCCGGTAGATGCCGCGGCGGATGCGGTCGCCCTGCGCCGAGACCTCGATGGTCTCCGTGACGGTGATCGGCCCTTCCGCCGGCACCCGGATGTCGGCGTGATAGGCGTGTATGCGCTCGTCTGCAACGGCGGCGGCCGCCGTGAGCATCAGCACGGCCGGCACCAGGAGCGCGGTGCGCGCGGCCAGCGAGATCCTGTGCGCGAGGCCGTTCACGGACCCAGCCTGACCGCCGGCGCCGTCTCGGTGCCTGCTTCCGCGTCGAAATATTCGGCCTCGCGGAAGCCGAGGGTGCGGGCGACGACGAGATCCGGGAACGACTGGATACGGGTGTTCAGGTCGCGCACCGCACCGTTGTAGAAGCGCCGGGCGTACTGGAGCTTGTCCTCGGTGTCGACCAGCTGTTCCTGCAGGTCGAGGAAGTTCCGGTCCGCCTTCAGGTCAGGGTAGCTCTCGGCCACCGCCACGAGCCGGTCGATGCCCCGGGCGAGTTCATCCTCGAGTCGCGCCTTGGCCGCGGGCCGGTCGGTTCCCTCGCTCTGCCGCCGCAGCTCGGTCACCGCGGTCAGGGTGGCCCGTTCGTAGTCGGCGTAGGCACGAACCGCCTCCACCAGCCGCGGGATGAGATCGTGGCGGCGCTGCAGCTGCACGTCGATGTCGCTCCAGCCGGCGCGGGTGCGGTTACGGTCGCGGACGAGGCGGTTGAAGATGAGGACGGCCCCGACGGCGACGCCGAGCAGCGCGAGGATGACCAGCGTCTCCGCCACCGGCGTGTCAGGCGTCCGCGGTGCGGGCCGACGCCAGCAGGTCGTGGAGGGCGGGGTTCTTCGCCTGCAGCTCGTCCGCGTCGAGGCCCAGCACCTCGTGGGGGAAGACCAGCCATTCGTCGGTTTCGTGGTTCCAGTAGTCGGGCGTCATGCTCGTGCGGTTGCGCGCGGGTTTGAACCAGGGTACGGCGATGCGCACGTCCTGCGGCATATTCGCCCGGGTCTTGCGCCTGAGTTCCTCCATGACGGCCGCGATGCTCTTGCCGCTGTCGAAGACGTCGTCGACGATCAGCAAGCGGTCGTCGTGGCAGATCTTGTCCACGATGTAGTCGAGGCCCAGCACTTTCACCACGGCGTCCTGCTGGTCGATGCCACGGTAGGAAGAGGTACGGATGGCGATGTGGTCGGAATCCACGCCGAAGTAATAGAGCAGTTCCTGCACCGCCATGCCGACGGGTGTTCCGCCCCGCCAGATGGCCATGATCATAGTCGGCCGGAAGCCGCTCTCGAGAATTTTCGCTCCGAGCAGGAACGATTCTTCCAGCAGTCGCTGGGCCGAGATGTAGATTTTCTCCATCCTGTCCTTCGGAGCGTGCGGCGGGCAGCGCAATGTCTATAATGTGGAGTCCAAGACCGCCGATGTTAACGCTTTTACCCGGGGGCATCGACACGCCATGGAACGCCGCTTCATCGCCGCCAACGACCTGCTGCTGGATTCCTTCCGGCTCGCCGTCGATATCCACGACGCCGGATTCCGTCCCGACTTCCTGGTGGGCCTCTGGCGCGGCGGCACGGCCGTCGGCATCGCGGTGCAGGAGGGGCTGGAGTATCTGGGCGTGGAGACGGACCACATCGCCGTGCGCACGTCCTACACCGGGCCGGATTCCTACCACAAGCGCGACCCTGCCGTGGCCGGCATACGGGTGCACGCGCTGCAGTATCTCGTGGACCGCCTCGAGGCGGAGCATCGCCTGCTGATCGTGGACGACGTCTACTCGACGGGCGCGAGCGTGCAGGCGGTCATCGCCGAGCTGACCCGCAAGACGCGCCGCAACCTGCCCCACGACATCCGCACGGCGACGGTCTGGTATCGGCCCACGGAGCGCACCGTCGCGCCGCCCGACTTCTTCCTCCACGAGACGGGCGACTGGCTGGTTCTGCCTTACGAGCTGCAGGAGTTGAGCCGCGAGGAGATCCGCGCCCACAAGCCGGCGGCGGCCCGGCTGATCGAAGGCCTGACGGAGAAGCTGGCCGAAAAGACAGGACCGGCCTGAAGCCGGCGTGAATCCCGCGAAAGGCCGGCCTCAGGGCGGGCGGACCGGCTCGCCGAGGACGTGCGTGGCGCGCACGCAGCGCTCGTCGCCGAGCATCAGCAGGGCGAACAGGAGTTCGGCGAGATCCTCAGCCGCGGCCGTCCGCCGGCGCAGCAGGGTACCGGCCGCCGGGTCGAGCACGACGAAATCCGCTTCCTTGCCGGTCTCGAAATTGCCGATGCGGTCGTCCCAGGCGAGCGCCCGGGCCGCCCCCAGGGTGGCGAGATAGAGCGCCTGCCACGGCGAGAGCATCTCGTTCCGGAGGTGCAGCACCTTGTAGGCCTCCGCCGCCGTGCCGAGCAGGCTCAGCGTCGTGCCGGCGCCGATGTCGGTGCCGAGTCCCACCGGGATGCCGTGGCGGCGCGCCCGGGGGAGGTCGAACAGGCCGCTGCCCATGAACGAGTTCGAGGTCGGGCAGAACGCGATCGCGCCACCCGCCTCCGCCAGGAGCGGGTAGTCTTCGTCATCCAGGTGCAGGCAGTGGGCGAAGACCGCGCGCTCGCGCAGGAGACCGGCGGCGCGGTAGACGTCCAGATAGCTGCTCCGGTTCGGGAACAGCTCCGCCACCCAGGCCACCTCGTCGCCATTCTCGGCGAGGTGAGTGTGTACGAAGACGTCCGGGAACTCTCCGGCCAGGCGGCCGGCCAGTGTCAGTTGCTCCGGGCTCGAGGTGGGGGCGAAGCGGGGCGTTATCGCGTACTCGAGGCGCTCCCTGCCGTGCCAGCGTTCAAGCAGTTCCCGGCTCTCGGCGTAGCCGCTCTCCGCGGTGTCGCGCAGATAATCCGGGCAGTTGCGGTCCATCAGGACCTTGCCGCAGGCCACCCGCAGCCCACGCGCGCGCGCCGCCTCGAACAGTGCGTCCACCGAGGCGGCGTGGACCGTGGGGAAGATCAGCGCGGAGGTGGTGCCGTGGGCCAGCATCAGATCCAGAAAGTCGCCCGCGACGCGGTCCGCCAGCGCGCGGTCGGCGTAGCGGCGTTCCGTCGGGTAGGTATAGCGCTCGAGCCACTGCAGCAGCTGCTCGCCGTAGGAGGCCACCATGTCGATCTGGGGGTAATGCACGTGGCAGTCGATGAAGCCGGGCACCAGGAGGCAGCCGCTGTAGTCGGTGACGGATACCGGGTCGCCGCCCTGGTCGGCCCCCGCGTCGCCCAGCTCCGCAAGGAGCGGCGCGGCCGGGCCGACCCGCGCCACCTTCCCGTCCTCGGTGACGAGCAGCCCGTCTTCGAAAAACTCCAGCGCCGAGCCGGCGTCGCCGTCGCCCGGGTCGGCGAGCAGGTGCAGGATGGAGGCCCGGAAGGCGCGGACCGCCCGGCCGCTCACGGCGACGCTCCGGCGCCGGAGGACGGCGGTTCCGGGACGGCGGGCACGAGCACCGGGCGGTCCAGCGTGTGGGTGTCGCAATTGTCCGGGCTGGCCACGTCGTCGATGATCAGGAACTCCTGGCCTTCCGCAAGTCCGATCAGCGGCACGTGCCAGGTGCCGGCCCGGTAGTTCACGCCCTGGCGGCCGTCGGTCAGGAAGGCGCGCAGATCGTCCGCGGACGGCGCCGCCCCGGCCGGCGCCACCACCACGACGAAGCGGAACCCGGCGAGCGGCACGAACGCCTGACTGCCGCGGGGATGACGCTCCACCATCGGGCAGGTGGCCGGCTGGCTCGCCGCGTGGCGGCAGCGGGCGATGCTCACGCCGACGCGCCCCTCGGCCGTCAGCCGGGCCAGGTCGTCGTAGCGCTCGAAAAGCGCATCGTTCATGGGGTCTGCGTTCGCGGTCCCCGCAGCGATCACCTCGCCGTAGGGAAGGAACGTCTCTGCAGACAGCGGCTCCAGGGTCAGCGTGCGCGGCGTATCGGCTTCAGTCACCGGCGCCTCCGGTTGCCCGGCCCGTGCCAGCGCTCATTGCATGGTCTGTCGTAGGGCCCGTCGCATGTCCCAGGAGGCGCAGTCGGCTCACGCCGCCGTCCGGATCGATGGCGAGGCGCACGTGGGTCACGGTGCCCAGGTCGGTCAGTTCGCTGCGGAAGCGGTGCACCGTGTCGGCGGCAAGCGGCACGGCGGGCAGTAGCTCCGGCCACTCGGCCGATTCCTTCAGCAGGGAATCGAGGTCCGAGCCCTCGATGCGGGCGGCCTGCAGGGACGCGCGGGCCGGGTAGTTGCCCTTGAAGTGCGCGGTGTCGATCTCGGCTTCCTCGATGCGTCCGGCCCGGCCGAGGGCGAGCACCACCCAGTCGTGGCCGGGGCCCCGCCGGCGCCGGGTTTCCCAGCCGTCGCCCATGTTGACGCCGCGGCCGGGGACGTTGAGGTTGTGCATGCTGCCGAAGTGCTCGTCGCTGCAGGCCAGCGCCCGGCCGCCGTGCTCCAGCGCGAACAGGTCGACGGGTCCCGACGGTGCCGCGGCGCCCGGGTCGGGCCGCACCTCGCCGTAGATGCGCAGCCGCGCGACGCCGCCGTCGGGGTAGATGTTCAGGCGCAGGTGCGAGACCGGCTCCCGGTCGTCCACCGGCAGATAGTGGTGAGAGTCGCCGGTGAGTTCGACCCGGGGCAGCAGCACCCGCCAGGCGGCATCCGCGCCCGGTATCTCTTCATCGGTGTAGCACGCATCGATGGAGGCGGCCTCGGGATAGTTGCCGGTGAAGTGGGAGGTGTCGATGTCCAGGCCGTGCACGACGCCCGGCAGGCCGAGCCGGACGATGCACCAGTCATGGCCGGGTTCCCGGCGCCGGCGGGTCTCCCAGCCGTCCATCCACTTGCCGTGTTCGTCGTATTCGTCCGGCAGGAATACCGGTGCCTCGGGCTTGATGAGCCGCTCCTTCGCGCCGAAGAACTCGTCGTTGGCCTCCACCACGCGGGTGCCGAAGCGGGGCTGCTCCATCGGCGTCCACTGGTGGAAGGGGTGGGGACTGCTCATCGGGGGGCTCCCTGATCCGGCGGTGCGCTCATCTGATCGAGTCTGAGCCGGGCGATGCGGTGGATTTCGTCCAGCGCCCGCCGGAACTCGGTCTCCGGCGGATTGCCCAGCCGCTCGCCGAAGGCCTCCAGGATGTCGGTGCGCCCGGCGCCGCGCACCGCCATCACGAAGGGGAAGCCGAAGCGCCGGTGATAGGCTTCGTTGAGACGCTGGAAGCGTTCGTATTCCTCCGGCGTGCAGTGGTCGAGTCCGGCGCTCTGCTGCTCGGCGGTGGACTCCTCGGTGAGCGTGCCCGCCACGGAAGCCTTGCCGGCGAGATCCGGGTGGGCGCGGATGAGCGCGAGCTGGCGCTCCCGGCCGGCGTCCTCGATCACCGCGGCGAGCCGCGCCGCCAGGACATCCATCGGGACATGGACGGGCGCGTCGGGGCCCGCCGGCAGGTCGCCGCGGGCCCAGGCTTCCCGCGCCACCCAGGGCGAGGATTCGTAGACGCCCCCGAAGCGCGCGACGAAGGCCGCCTCGTCGCCCGGGATCGGCAACAGCTTAGCGCCGGAGATGCTCATGACGCGGGCGCCTCGTGACGCTCGAGCCAGTGACGGGCGATGTCGATGCGCCGCGCCACCCACACCCGCTCGTGGCCGGCGACGTAATCGAGGAAACGGGCTACCGCCTGCGCCCGGCCCGGACGGCCGGCGAGCCGGCAGTGCAGGCCCACGGACATCATGCGCGGCCGGCGCTCGCCCTCCGCGTACAGGCAGTCGAAGGTGTCACGGAGATACTGGTAGAACTGCTCGCCGCTGTTGAACCCCTGCGCCGTGGCGAAGCGCATGTCGTTGGCATCCAGCGTGTAGGGCACCATCAGCTGGGGCCGGCCGCAGCTCCTGTCCCAGTAGGGGAGGTCGTCGGCGTAGCTGTCGGCGCTGTAGGCGAAGCCGCCGTGCTCCACGACCAGATCGAGCGTATTCGGACTGCAGCGGCCGAGATACCAGCCCTCCGGCGGCGCGCCCGTGAGCGCCGTGTGGATGCGCACCGCTTCGCGCAGGTGCGCGCGTTCGGTCTCGGGGTCGACGAACTGGTAGTCGATCCAGCGG
>Ga0209943_1000640_pt1 | contig 23686 bp, 17 predicted proteins | sample SalPonR1_B_D2_MG_FD_185698 | JGI IMG/M metagenome (GOLD analysis project Ga0209943, IMG submission 185698) | Salt pond soil microbial communities from South San Francisco under conditions of wetland restoration - Salt Pond MetaG R1_B_D2_MG... ... | reverse complement strand
TATCTCGAGTATGTCCTCTTCGGTTTCAAAATCGCCCATTGGGATGACGTAGGGCTTGGTGCGTTCAAGAAAAAAAGTGTTGTCCGGGTTTATGTGGTAGATGTAGTTGATCTTTATGTCCTTAATTAGAAACTTGACCATGTACATCGTGCCGTGGACATCAATTACCTTGGCGCCCATCCTTTCCAATTCCTCCCGTACATATTCATGGCTCAAAAGCCTGGAAGACAAGCTTATCATAAAATGCGCCCCCTTTGCCTTCTGATTGTATTTAATTATACCATTAAAAAGGCATAAAATCGCTTTGTTTTGAAGAGTCGGGCTTTAAAGCTTGAATTCGCTTGAATAACCCCAAAAGAGGAGTATACTTGTAACAAGAATATTTTAAAAAGAAGGTAATGTAATGGAAAACGGATACGATTTTCTGATTCAGCTTGCGCTTGTTCTCCTGGCAGGCAACATAGGCGGCTTGATAAGCAAGAAATTCAAGCAGCCTATCGTTTTGGGACAAATAATTGCAGGAGTTCTGCTTGGTACATATTTCATTGAAAAAACTGAAGTGATTTATTATTTTTCCCAAATAGGAGTAATAATACTCATGTTCATTGCCGGGCTCGAGACCGATGTCACGGAACTCAACAGGTCCAAGGGCGCATCGACATTGATTGCGCTGGGTGGGGTTGCTGTGCCGTTTTTCATGGTCGGCGGAGCCTTCTATTTTTTCGGCGGAAATTTCAATCTTTCAATTTTCATGGGGGTCATCTCTATGGCTACAAGCGTAAGCATTTCCGTGCAGACACTCAGGGAGCTTAAAAAGCTTAAAAGCCGCCAAGGGATGGGCATACTCGGAGCCGCAATAATAGACGACATTGTCGGAATAATACTTTTGTCTGTCGCCATAAGCATGCTTGTTCCCGAAAGCGCAACCGGTATTACTTCCGTAATAGTTAAACTGGCGATATTCTTCGCCATAGTATTTGTTGTCGGAATTGCAGTGAGGGACTATTCAAAGGGCGAAATTTCAATAGCAAGGGTGATGGGAATCTTCAACATCGATAGAATGCTGATATCCTATGCGCTCATTTTTGTGCTTGCAATGGCTTTCTTTTCGGAAAAGATGGGCGTGGCGGCTGTCACAGGCGCATATTTTGCAGGAATCATACTTAGCATGGTCAAGGGAAAGCATACCATAACCCATAACATAAACAGGATTGGGACAGTTGTATTCACACCCGTATTCTTTGTTTCAATAGGGATGGGAATAAATTTGACAAAAATATCCTTCGGAGGGCTTCCGGAAGTATCGTTCATATTGTTTGCCGTGATAGGCAAGATAATCGGATGCGGATTGGGTGCTAAAATTGCCGGTTTCACATGGAAGCAATCCCTGCAGGTCGGGATTGGCATGATACCGAGGGCGGAAGTGGCTATCATAGTGGCAAGTCTCGGGGTGGGGCTTGGAGTCATTGGCAACGAGCAGCTTACAGCGGTGGTTCTAATGGTGCTTGTGACTACTATAATAACACCATCCCTTCTCAAGCTTGCTTTCAGGGAAAAGCCGGAATACGTGGAATATGACAAGCCTTAAAGAAGAACGGGAAACATGAGCGAAACGCTTTTTGTTTCGAAAAGGCATTAAATGGATATAAAGAAACCATATTGACTGAAGGGAGCTGAAGCTATGATGCAGTGGTTCTACACACTTGATCCGGTTTGGCAGGCGCTTGCCGCAACATTGTTCACATGGTTCATGACAGCGCTTGGATCGGCAATGGTTTTTTTCTTCAAGAAAATAAATCGCGTAGTGCTAAACGGAATGCTTGGTTTTGCCGCGGGAGTAATGATAGCCGCAAGCTATTGGTCCCTTCTCGCCCCTGCAATAGAAATGGTTGAGGCGGATGGCAGAGTTGCGGCATGGATACCTGCAGCCATAGGCTTTCTCGCCGGAGGGGCCTTCCTGCTTTTGATTGACAACATACTCCCCCACCTCCACATAGGCTTGCCTACAGAGGAGGCAGAAGGTGTAAAGACAAGCTGGCATAGAAGCGTCCTCCTCGTTTTGGCAATAACACTCCACAACGCTCCGGAAGGACTCGCCGTAGGAGTGGCGTTCGGCGCAATAGCCGCAGGCCTGCCCTCCGCAACCTTGGCCGGGGCAATCGCGCTCGGCATAGGCATAGGTATACAGAACTTCCCCGAGGGCGCAGCCGTATCCGTCCCGCTGAGGAGGGAGGGCTTTTCGAGAGCAAAGGCATTCATGTACGGGCAGGCATCAGGAATAGTAGAACCAATATTTGGAGTTCTGGGAGCCTTGGCTGTAATAGCAATGCGGCCCATACTTCCCTATGCACTTTCATTTGCCGCCGGTGCCATGATTTATGTAGTGGTCGAGGAACTCATACCCGAAGCCCAGATGGAAAGAAGCACCGACATCGCCAGCATAGGAGTCATGCTCGGATTTACAGTAATGATGATTCTGGATGTGGCCCTTGGGTAGAGAATAAATGGAACAGAGCAATAATTGATTTTGGAATTGCACAAAAAACATAGTTGAATATAAAAGCCTCAAAACTTTCCAGCAGAGCAAGTTTTGAGGCTTTTTACAATTGATATATATGCATCTTTCATCAAACAATAAAAACATGCTAAATACAAAGAAAAGAGAGCTTTGATGGATTCATTTTAAAAAAAACAATAATTAGACACAAAACAGCATAACACCTGTTTTTCTGATGATAAGCACTTTCCCGCCTGCTGTTTGAATCAGTCGATCACAGTTTTGTAATTTTTAACATGAAATCAAAAGGGCGGCTAAAATAATTGCCAGCACGATGGAATATGCGGATTAACTTGTTGGAGATCCATTTGTCGATTACAGCCCGAGAACGCTAATAGAGAGCGGCAAGGTCTTTGTTTTGCAAAATCAACCAAATAGTCATGTTCACCCGCCTTTGGCAAAATAATTACACTAAATGAAGGAAGATCCGCCCTTGAAATCGAAATATTGATTCTGGGGGTGGCTTTTTATGCCAATAAAAATTTTTCATACTGCGGATTTGCACATAGGGATGAAATTCAGCAATTACCCGGAAGCGGTCAAAATCCCGCTCCGCCGGGCGAGGATCGATGTTCTTGGAAGAATGGTGGACCTTGCCAACAGAGATAAATGCAATATTTTTGTAATTGCCGGGGACTTGTTCCACAAGACCACCGGCATAAGGAAGTCGGACATAAACAGCGTGGTTTCAATACTGGAGTCTTTTCAAGGGGAATGCGTTGTCGTTTTGCCCGGGAATCACGATTTTGAAAATGAGATGGTCCAGCTTTGGCAAAGCTTCAAGGGTCTTGAACTGGAGAAGATTGTTTTTGTCGCAGAGGAGAGGCCATATCCGCTTGCTGAGTTTGGTATCGATGTGGTGGTTTATCCGGCTCCCTGCCACTCGAAACATTCTGGAGTGAACAACATCGAGTGGATAAGCAGGGAGAATGTGGACGGGGAAATGGTCAACATAGCAATTGCCCACGGATCGATAGGGGGCGTATCGCCGGACCTTGAGGGAGAGTATTTTCCTATGGCCCGGGAGGAGCTGGAGAGGCTTCCCGTAGATGTGTGCCTTTTGGGCCACACACATGTGAAATATCCGCCTGGTACAGGAAGGACCGGAGGAAAGGTATTCAATCCCGGCACACCGGAGCCCGACGGACTTGACTGCAGGCACGAGGGAAACGCCTGGATAATAAGCGTAGATGATGAAAATAAGGTTTCAGCAGATCCTGTCGAAACGGGGATATTCCGTTTTGTAGACAAAACTGTCGAGATTCGAGAGAGTGAAGACTATGAAAATATAGAGAGAGACCTGCTTGGCAGAAAGAGAGGAAAGACAATCGCCAGACTGAGGCTTTCAGGCAGGGTTGACGATGACCTTCTCAAGGAAAGGCTGGATTTGTATGAAAGGCTTGAAGAGGAGCTTGCATGCCTTATTTCGGACGATTCGGAGCTTGGCGCAAAGATAACACCTGAAAAAATATCCGGTGAGTTTTCGGAAGGTTCATTTCCTCACAAGTTTCTCTCGCATTTTGTAGGCGATGAAGAAGCTCTTAGAATGGCCTACGAGCTTGTTCTGGAGGTGAGAAAATGATAATCAGAAGATACAGCTGCAGGAGGTTTGCCGGAATAACGGACAAGACAGTGGAGTTCGGAGACAATTTGAATGTTGTCTTAGGTCCAAACGAGGCGGGGAAAAGCACTCTTGTGGAGGGAATTTATTCGGTGCTTTTCAGATCGAGCAATATTGGAAAAAGAAAGACTTCCGACAAGGAATTCAGGAGCAGATTCATGCCGATTTCATCGGGAGACAGTATAGACGGAAGGCTTGTCGTTTTAAGAGGGAAAGAAAACTATGTGGTCAAGAAGGAATGGGGAGCCAACTCTTCTTCTGAGTTGACATTGCCCGATTCGGGAATACTGCGGGACCAAGAGGCCGTCGAAGAGGCACTTGGTCAAGTACTTGGATTTGGGGAAGGAACCTACAGGAGCATAGTTTTCTCCAATCAAAAGCTGATAAAGTCCGCAATCGAAAACATAATCAAAAACAGGGAAGCTACGGATGAGGTCGGGTCTCTGCTTAGAAAGGCGATCATGGAGCTCGAAGGGATATCGCTCGGCGACCTGGGTAGAAATATAGACAGAGAGATAAAGAATCTCACAGGAAGATGGGACATGGAAAAGGAGTACCCGGAAAACAACAGGGGAATAAACAAGCCCTACTCAAACGGCTTGGGTCAGATAGTCACGCATTTTTATAAGAAGGAGAACATAAAGAGGCAAATGCAGGCGGCCTTGGAGATTGAGAAAAAGACAGATAGGATTATTTCTGAAATAGAGGAGGCCGAAGGGCGGATTTCTGAAATAAAGAAAAAAAAGGAAAGCATGTCGGGGCTTGAGCAGGATGTTCACAGGAGGCTGGTTTTAGAGCCCAAGCTTGCCGGCCTGAAAAAAGAAATGGACCGGCTTGTCCAAACTACCAGGCAGTGGCCTAAAAGTGAGCTAAGGCTGGAGCAGCTGGAAAAAGAGATTGATGAGCTCGAAAAAAAGCGATGTGAGCTTGAAAAGGAAAAGGAAAAGGCCGGAAAAATCCAGGAAAAGCTAATACTGGAAAGAAGGCTTGAAAGGATAAAAGAACTTGAAGAAAAAATTGGCCAAGGTCAAAAGGCCGCCGAAGCCATGACCGATGTTTCCCAAAAAGACATGGAGAATCTGGACCGCATATCGGGCGAGATTGCGACCCTAAAGGCCAAGATGGAAGCGGGAACCATGTTTGCCAAGGCGACAGGCATTAAGAGCGGCATCCGCCTGTTTGCTACAACTGACCTGAACGAGCCCTCGGAATTGATTGAAGGAGAGGAAATAAACGCAAACGGATATATGAGGATAGAGAGCGAAGAATTGGGCAAGATTGAGATTAAGTCCGGAAAGATGGATTTCGCTGAATTGAGGCGGAAATATATCGAAGGTAAGGAGGGGCTTGAAAAGCTTCTTGATGAAATTGGAGCAAAAGATATTGAGGATGCCCGTTTGAGGTTCAGGCGCATTGAGGAAACAAGGAAAGAGATTGAAGGAGGCCATCGTCAAATAGAAGAGCTTCTCGACGGAGAGAGCAGGAAAGAGCTGGTTGGAAGAATTTCTGCATTCGGAGATTTCAGCAAACTCAGGGAATTGACTGAGCTTGGAATCGAAGACGGGAAGTTATATGATAAGAGTCTTGAACTCAAATCGGAAAAGGATTTGGCTGAAAGGGACATAGCCAAATGGACCGAAGCATATGGCGACATGGACGGACTGTTTGACAGGACCATGCATGTTAAGATTGAAGCAGGGGAAATAGAAAAACAAATGGAAAGAATCGCCCCTTTGCCCCAAGGCTTTGAATCGGCAGAGGAATTTTTGCGGCAACTTTCTGAAACAAGGACAGCTCTTGAAGAAAAGACGGCCTCAATACTTAAGCTAAAGGACAAATACTATCAATTGGAAAGCGAAAAGCCCGAATTGACATACGAAGAATTGTCAATCATCTACGGGGAAGAGGAAAAAAAATTTGAAAAAAGTCTTTCAAGGGCAAAAAAAATGATTGAAATCAAAAGCGCGTTCGAATCAACTAAAATCAGCATGGACGAGGATTCTTTCAAGCCGGTCATGGAGACGTTTTCGAGGTATCTTTCAGTTTTGACAAACGATGTCTACAAGGTGTCCGCAATAAATGACGATCTCGACTTTGCCATAAGCAATGACTCTGAAACTCTCATGCCGGTGGAACTGCTTTCATCGGGGACATACGACTCGGTAGCGCTTGCGCTCAGACTTGCAATACTTGAGAGTATACTCAGGGGGGAGAAGGGTTTTCTTGTACTTGACGATTGCCTGGTCGACATGGACCCTCTTAGAAAGGACAGGGCGGTAAAACTTATCAAGGATTTCTCTAAAGACCACCAGGTGGTATTCACTACCTGCAGTCCTGAAACCGCAAAAGCGCTTGGAGGAAACATCATAAATATGTAGATAAAAAAAGCAAGAGCGGACATCCCGGATTGGCTGGGATGTCCGTTTTTTTTACCCAATGGATTTCAGTCATGCGGTCCGGGGATTATTTTCTTTTCAAGTCGAAGCGGTCTGCATTCATTACCTTGCACCATGCCTTTACAAAGTCGCGCGTGAATTTTTCCATGGCGTCGTCGCTTGCATACACCTCGGACAAGGCCCTGAGTTGGGAGTTTGATCCGAAAGCAAGGTCTACGCGAGTTGCCATCCACTTGCGATCTCCGCTCTTGCGGTCTATTCCTTGGTATATGTCTTGGTCTTCATTTGTCGGCTTCCACTCGATTTCCATGTCGAGCACATTGACAAAAAAGTCGTTTGCAAGGATTCCGGGCCTTTTGGTTAATACGCCGAATGGAGAATGCCCGTAGTTGCATCCCAAAACCCTCAAACCTCCAACGAGAACTGTCATTTCGGGGGCCGTCAGCTTAAGTAGTTGAGCCTTGTCGATCAAAAGCTCCTCAGGACAAACAGAGTATTTCTGCTTCTGGTAGTTTCTGAAGCCGTCAGCAAAGGGTTCAAGATCCGAAAAGGAATCGGCGGCCGTATGCTCCTGGGAGGCGTCGGTCCTGCCCGGTGCAAAGGGTAGGCTTATTTTCTGCCCGGCTTCTCCGGCTGCCTTCTCTATAGCGGCGCAGCCGCCAAGGACTATGAGGTCGGCCAGAGAAATTCTTTTCCCGCTGCTTTGAGAGCTGTTGAATGTATCCTGCACAGTTTCAATGACCGCAATTATTTTTGAAAGTTCATCCGGCATATTGACTTCCCAGTCCTTCTGGGGGGCCAGCCTTATTCTTGCTCCGTTGGCTCCTCCGCGGAAGTCCGATCCTCTGAAGGTGGAAGCCGAGGCCCATGCAGTTTGAACAAGCTGGGAAACCGACAGACCGGAGCCAAGAAGCTCGGCCTTTAGGTTTTCGATGTCGTTTTCGTCAACGAGCTGGTGGTCGGGTGACAAAATCGGATCCTGCCAAATAAGCTTTTCATCTGGAACTTCTGGTCCCAGATAACGAGACAGGGGACCCATATCCCTGTGGGTAAGCTTGAACCAAGCTTTTGCAAAGGCGTCCGCGAATTCTTGGGGATGTTCATGGTATCTCTTTGCGATTGGTTTGTATACCGGGTCCATCCTGAGCGAAATGTCTGCCGTGGTCATTATGGGAGGCTGCTTGCCTGTTCCATGCGCAGAAGGAATGTTGTGGGCCGAAGGATCGGAAGGGACCCACTGCCATGCTCCTGCTGGACTTTTTTCAAGATTCCAGTCGTATCCAAACAAGGTGTCGAAGTAGCCCATGTCCCACTTGGTAGGAGTAGGGTTCCAGGGACCTTCTATGCCGCTTGTTATGGTGTCGTCTCCCTTGCCTGTGCCGTATCCGCTAATCCAGCCCAGTCCCATGTCTTCAAGCTCTGCGCCCTCGGGCTCAGGACCTACATGCTTGGGGCTTGAGGCTCCGTGGCATTTGCCGAAGGTGTGGCCGCCGGCAATCAGGGCGACCGTTTCCTCGTCGTTCATAGCCATTCGGGCGAAGGTTTCCCTTACATCCTTTGCCGAAGCCAAAGCGTTGGGGACTCCGTCGGGCCCCTCCGGATTTACATATATAAGGCCCATCTGAACTGCGGCAAGGGGGTTTTCAAGTTTGCGGCCTTCAGAGTAGCGTTTTTCGCCCAGCCACTCGGTCTCCTCGCCCCAGTTTATGTCTTCTTCCGGTTCCCATATGTCCTCGCGGCCTCCACCGAAACCAAAGGTTTTAAAACCCATTGATTCCAGTGCGCAGTTTCCGGCAAGAATCATCAGGTCGGCCCAGGAAATGGCTTTTCCGTATTTTTTCTTTATGGGCCAAAGGAGTCGCCTGGCCTTGTCGAGGTTTGCATTGTCGGGCCAGCTGTTAAGAGGCGCAAATCTTTGGTTTCCAGTCACAGCGCCTCCACGTCCGTCGCCCTTTCTGTAGGTTCCTGCGCTGTGCCAAGCCATCCTTATGAAAAGACCTCCATAGTGTCCGTAGTCGGCGGGCCACCAGTCCTTAGAGTCTGTCATAAGGTCGTAGAGATCCTGCTTGAGCTGCCAATAGTCCAATTTGTTGAATTCGTCGCTATAGTTGAAATCCTCGTCCATAGGGTTTATCTTGTTTGAATTCTGCTCCAGAATTTTGAGGTTGAGTTGGTTTGGCCACCATTCCCGGATGGAGTTTCCGCCAATCTTGCTTTTGCCTGTAGCGCCTGTTACAGGACATTTTCCATTGCTCATTTCAACACTCCTTTCGAAATAGATATTCCTGACTATATGCATTTGATTATCTACCCTATGCTGCCTGGATTAAACGGGCAGCTAGAAAAGCGGCATAAAGAAAAATCATGGTGAAGGCGTTTTGCATTTGTTCGATTATTCTTGCGGAATATTGTGGTATACTGATAAATACAATAAATGGAACTGGATTTTGGAATTGATACTCGAAAAAGAGGTGGTGGCTCTTGGATTCATCAACATGGATAGCAATATATCTGCCGCTTTTTATGGTGTTTTTTATTCTTCTTCCAAGGCAAAAAAGGATAAGGCAGATGATTATTATGAAAATAAAAAAAAGAAAGGGGCTGTCGGCATTGACAAACGAAATAATTGAAAAGCACAAGGGCAGGCGCTGCAAGATAACTACCGGTGCTTTGGGAACAAGTGTAGTAGGAACAATAATTGAAATCAATGAAAATTGGATTGAAATTGAAACAAGAAAAGGCAAGGAGATTGTCAACGCCGACTTCATACAAAGCATTAAAATAATCACATAGCTGCTGCCTGTTTATTCTTGGGGAACAATTCATGTGAAGGTTTAAAATAATCCTTTCGGTCAATGTTTTGCTCATCATGGAACCCTAAAGATAAAACAAAAGAATTTTAGCAGGGGAGTTTGAAAAACAGAGGGTTGAAACTACTTTTAATAGAAATTATTTAAAAAAATCGAAAGAGCCTCAAGCGTGGAAACGCTTGAGGCTCTTTTTAAGGCAATGCCTTATCAGGCAAAATATTTAAAACAAAAAAATGGTGAAAAATCCAAACCCAAGCCTTGCATATTGCCGATCCCGAAAAGTTTTACTGCAATACTTTTTCAATGAATATGTCTACAATGTCTGGTGGGAATTGGCTTCCCCTGCATCTCTTCAATTCATCGATGGCTTCCTTCTTTGTCAAGGCGTCTCTGTATGCTCTTTGTGAAGTCATTGCATCGTATGAATCCGCAACAATAAGTATTTGTGAAATGAGAGGTATATCATTGCCTGACAGGCCGTCCGGGTAGCCTTTTCCGTCCCATCTCTCATGATGGTGCTTTGCATTTTTGGCAATTTCACTTAATGCCTCATTTTTTATAATCGCTTCGTATGCCCATTCAGGATGTTTTTTAATTTTGCCATACTCTTCATTGCTCAGTTCATCTGGTTTGTTTAGAATCTCTTCAGAAATCAACATCTTGCCTATATCATGCACCAAACCTGTAAGATAAGTTTCATTGATTTTTTCAGAGGGAAGCTCCATGGCCTCTGCGGTTTTCTTTACAAGAACTGCAACTTTTTCGCTGTGCCCCTTTGTATAGTTGTCGTGTATTTCAAGGAAATTCATTACCGTAACAAGTATGTCCTCCACATAGCGTTTTTTCATAGAAATGTCCTTTGCAACGGAGAGGACATATTTTTTTTTGTTTTCCTCGTAAAGCTTGGCACTTACTTCAACAGATCTGCTTTCGCCGTCCTTTCGAATTATTTCCGATTCAAAAGTGCTTTCGAAACCGTCGGGTACCTTGCTGGCCCATTCGTATAGTCCTTTCTTGCCGTCAAAAGTAGAGATGTTTGCGCCTATGAGTTCATCCAATGTGTAGCCGCTGAGGGCCTCGGATGCTTTGTTTGCGTTTTTTAAAATCAATTGCTTTTTGTTTTTGTCTAATTCGGAAATGGATATTGCGTCCTTTATACGGTTAAACAAGTCTTGATATTCGTTTTCTTTCTTCTCCATTTTGTTAATAAACTTGCTCCTGGTTTTTGTCAGGTTGTTGATGTTTTTAAGCCAGGACTTGACTTCATATTCCTCGATTTTGTTGTCGCGGTAGCCTTCAGGTTCGACATAGTAGGGGTTTTCGTTTATTTTCCCGTCATATATTATGAATGGATGGAGCTCTATTATGCTCTTTATCATGCTTGGGTTGAATCTGTTTATATTGTATCGGCATAAGGCGGTAACAGGGTAATCGTCGAAAACCCTATCGTTTAGTTTCCATTCGTATTCAATTATTCTTTCCCTTCCGTCTTGGTAGTCCAGCACCCAACTGAGTTCTCCGGTGACAGAAAGTCCCGAGTAACCGTCCTTAAGGGCATTTTGGACTTCGCTTTTCAGAAGGTCGACCATTTTATCCGGCACGAATAGTCCGTCTTTGGAATAGGCCTCTGACCTTTCCATTATGGAAAGGGAGCCTTCTTCAATGGCTTTTTCTGTATCAAGAAGACCGGAAAGACTAACCAGCATTTTTTCGGTGTCGGTGTCGCCTTTTACATACATGCATCTTTCCTTTCGGTCAAGACTTGCCTTAATGAAAGCGGCCACTAAATTTTCTATATTCTCGTCCTTGTATAGAAGGACTGTGTGGTCGCCTGTATCAATTTTTTGCATGTTTTTTAAGAATTCAGCCAATCTCGACACCTCCGGTCAATTAGATAATATTAACTCAAGTATACCTTAATAATGATAAAATATCCAAAAAATCGGTAAAGGAGATGAAAACGATTTGAAAATCAAAGCATATAAACATTTGAATGATTAAAAAATAATTAATATGCACCATGGAACGTTTCGGCAAAACAAATAGAAGGCTATAAAAGGCTTGCCAGGGAATGACAGGCAAGTATGAATAGTGTATTATTATATCATGCATGTGAGGAAGATGCGCATGATTCTATCTGGCAAGGGGATGTTTTTTATTAATAGCCGCAAAGCATTCATAAGGGTGAAATGATTGTTGTGACAGGCCAAAGTGGTTTTTTGCCGGAAATTGACAAGAAAGGGCTTGAAATGAAAAAAATATCATCAGTGATTATTATGGCAGTTTTAATATTTTCGGCAACGATTTTGCCGGCGCATGCAGCCGGGGAGGCTTTAAAAATTGTAATGGACGACAATTATCCTCCATTTGCTTTTAGGAATGACCAGGGGGAATTGGTTGGCATAAGCGTCGACATGTGGAGGTTGTTTGAAGAAAAGACAGGAAGAGAAGTTGAAATTGACGGAATGGACTGGGGCCTTGCCCAGGAAACAATGCAAAGAGGAGAATACGATGTAATAGATACTATGTTCAAAAGCGATACAAGGACAAAATTATATGACTTCACCATGCCCTATGCAAACATAGAGACGTCCCTGTATTTTCACAAGAATATATCGGGAATAAATGATATTGAATCGGCCAAGGCCTTTACTGTTGCAACCAAAAGAGGCGGTTATTCTGTAGAAGTAATGAAAGAAAAAGGCCTGGACAATATTCTACAGTACGAAAGCTACGAAGACATTGTAGAGGCGGCAGGCAGAGGACAAGTGGCAATGTTTCTAATGGATGATATTCCTGCCCGCTACTTCTTGTACAAAAATGACATTCAGGAAGAATTCAGGCACACGGAACCCATTTACTCCAACCAATTCTACAGGGCGATAAAGAAAGGCGACACAAAGCTTTTGACCTTCATAAATTTCGGATTCAATTTAGTGGAAGACTCCGAGCTGGATGAAATATATGAAAAATGGGAAGGCAAAAGCACCGGTATAAGCGAAAAAACAAAGGCCCTCATATTTATTTTTTCGATGGGATTGCTTTTGCTTCTGTTTTTGAGCTTTGGCGCAAGTCTATATTCAAGAAAGCAGGTTCGCCAAAAGACAAAAAAACTTGAAGCAGTGCTTGCCGACAAGAAAGAATTGGCCGAAAGACTGGAGGCCGTAATAGACGCTATTCCAGACATGATGTTTGTTATAAACAGCGAAGGCATTTTTGTTGAAAACATGATAGAGATTGAAAAGGCAAAGGTATTTACCGGAATGGAATTCGGCGAAAAATCATTGCAGGAAGTTTTTCCGCCTGGATTGGCAAAATTATACAGGAGCAAGCTTGAGGAATTCATAGAAAAGGGTCGTTCAATCAATTTTGAAGGCGAAATAAATGAAACCGATTTGAGAACGTCAATGAATTTCGAATGCAACCTGGAAGAGATGGGTCATGATTTGCAGTATGAAATCCGGCTTTCGTGGATAAATGAAGAATTGATTTTGGTTGTGACAAGGGATATTACCGAATTGAATCTTTCTAAAAAAAAGCTGTATGAATTGGGCATAAAGGACTCCTTGACAGGAATCCACAACCGCAATTATTTTGAAAGAGAACTTGACAAGATGGAAAAGGGAAAAGGGGATTTTGCTGTTTTGGTTTGCGATGTGGATGCCTTGAAATTGTACAACGATATTTTAGGACATGTGTCGGGCGACGAATATCTAAAGCTGGTTTCAGAAATATTGAAGACCAATTTGCCGGAAGGGGCTGTATTGTCCAGAATTGGAGGAGATGAATTCTCGATTATTTTGCCGGATGCGACACTTAGCCAATTGGAAGAATTGAAACAGAAGATAAAAGACGACTTGAAGGATAAAAATGTCAAATATGCCTTTGTCCCGACCAGCCTGTCAATAGGCTATGCTCTCAGGCATGTCGACGGTGAAAGCATGAGGCAGCTTTACAAATTTGCTGATGACGAGATGTACAGGGAAAAAACCAACCACAGATACACAAGAAACAAAGGAGATATCTCTCTGCTGACAAATATGCTTGAGGCGAGGAGCTTTGAGACTGAAGCCCATGCCAAAAGGCTTGAGAATTATTGCGTTGAAATAGGCAAAAGTCTTGGATTCAGAGAAAGCACAATCAACAGCCTGGCTTTTTTGGCAAAATTCCACGATATAGGAAAGATAGGCATAAGGGACAAAATACTGCTAAAGCCAGGAGCGCTCACGGCGTCGGAATTTGAAGAGATGAAAAAGCATTCCGAAATAGGCTACAGGATAGCCAAATCCATGCCTGACCTGGAGCACGTGGCGGATTTAATACACAAGCATCACGAATGGTTTGACGGATCAGGTTATCCCTTCGGATTAAAGGGTCAGGAAATACCCAAAGAGTGCAGAATTCTGTCAGTAGTGGATGCTTATGACGCAATGACAAGCGACAGACCTTACAGAGAAGCTATTGGAAAAGAAAAAGCTATTAAAGAATTGAAACTTTGTTCCGGAAGTCAGTTTGATCCGGACATAGTCGACCTGTTCACGGAATTGCTGCAAAGGGAAGAAACATTGTGATTTAATAACTGCGGCAAGTTTTTCAAGTGAAGTTTTTAAAGACTTTGAAAACAATATATAGATATTAAATTGGAACAATATTCTAAAACAAGAAGGAATATGGTAATTGCTGTAGAAATCCTATATATAATTGTATTGGGGGTTTTTACATGGGTCGTGATTTTATTTACCAAATTAATAAAGCCATAAACGGAAAAGAAGGCAGACTGACGGATTTGTTTATCACAATAAACAACAAAGGATTGATAATCAAGGGGAACCTTATAAGCGCGGATGAATATCTTTCTTTGATCAGAGAAAACACAAGTATAAACGAAATCAACAAAAGCTCACTAAAATCCATTTTCAAGAATTTGGAGAGAAAGGGGAAAGAAGAAAATCGCATTTGCGAATATGTATACCTCAGCAATGCCGAAATAATGTACAACAATGTCAAGGAGAAAATAGGCATGTGGTTTTGCCACATTGACGATGTGGATGGGTTTTCATTCAAGGAAAAACCCAAAAGCCCTAAAAATTATGGTGTTGTATGGAGATAAAAAAACTTGCCTTCGGGCAAGATTTTTTTGTTTGATTTTTTAAGGTGATAAGGCTTATTCTGAGAGTTTTGAGGATTTACCCATAAAAACATCGACCAGAATGCCTTGCATGAATGAGAAAAAACATTGCGATTGTAAGTGCCAACATGTATTTAAAACCGAAACATACTGCCAGCATTGGCAAAAGAGAAAGCTTTATGCCGCGCGTATAAAGAAAAACAGCTACTGAGCCATTGCTCACTCCCTTGTTTAAAAAATAAAACGGCTAAGAGTATTTGATCAATGTCTGCAAAAAGTTTTGCCGCATAGTCCAGAGCATTCAGCTTCTTTTGGAATAGACAAAATATAGAGCGGTATATAGGGCAAGTAGTAAAGATAGAAAAATTCATATTCTCCTCTTGTTCTTTTTTTACCCTTTGTTTTTTCCATCAGTTGATTTCTCCTGTAATTCAAATGGTTGTAATTGATACAAGCATTGAAAGCGCAAGACTCAAAACGTTCCTTATTAGAGTGAAACGTCCGCCTAAAAGTTTGGCTTCAGCCGGTATTTTTACAAAGCCAACAGTAACCCAGGCTAGCAGAAAGGATATATAGCTTAAAATGAAAAAAGGCTCCAATTTTTTTATAATAGTTAGAAAATAAGCACATAAACATGAAATTGCATTGGTGTAATTTTAAATTTTTTAGAGTAGAAAAAGATAGACATGATTTTTTATTGTGACAATATATGTCCGCAATAAGTGATAAAATATAACAAATATTAACAATTGCCAAGGAATACAAAATATGGTATTTATGATATGATTAGCATAAATGTAAAGTTGGACACAAATATAAGTAGAGGTGAAAAATATAGAAATGAATATCGGGCACGTACATAATGGAAATAAAAAAATTGAATCATTGTTTGAACATCTTGAAAAAACCTCGATTTTAGCTGAAAAATATTGTAAAAAACTCGATATTGGTGCATTGGGAGAATTCGCAGGTTTTGTTCATGACATAGGGAAAGCAGACTTGGGTTTTACAGCATATATTTTACAAGAAAATGGTATTTTGCCTGAAGAATTATATAAATACAAGAATCGATATGGAAATGACCATTCGACAATGAGTGGTCAATTCATCAATAAAATCGACATTCCAACGTGTTTGAAAAAAATATTGGCAGAGGTTTGTATGTCTCATCATACAGGTCTGATTAATTATATTAATGATGACGGAGCATTTTCATCATATTATGAAAAACGTATTAAGAAGGATATATGTTATGAAAAAGTGATGAATGTTTTGGAAAGCGAAATATCTGATAAAATTGATGAACTCGTAAATAGCACAAATCTACTGGACGAATTCAAAGCTATATATGATGATATTCACTCAAATACCGTTTCAAGCAATGATAAAAGAGGCCTGCAATTCATGCTGGCTTTACTAACAAAATTTATTTTTTCATCTCTTTGTGATGCGGACAGAAATGCTACAGCGGCTTTCATGAATGACGAGTCTTTTGAAGACTCTTTGCCGAATAAAACAAACTGGTTACATTTGAGTATTCAATTTGAAAAGCATATAAAAGGTTTCAAAAAAGATACGCCAATCAATGAAATGCGAAGCGAAATTTCACGAAAATGCTTTGAAGCGGCAAATGTGGATAAGGGGAAAACACTGGTGTTAAACGTTCCGACAGGGGGAGGAAAAACCTTGTCGACTTTGAGATTTGCATTAAATCATGTACAAAGGAATGATATGGACAGAATAATATATGTTTTACCTTATACTTCGATAATCGAGCAAAATGCATCCGTTGTTCGTAAAATTTTGGAAAAAGACAATGAGGGCGGTATAGTGCTTGAGTGCCATTCAAACCTTTCGGTTGAAGAGACCGAAAAAACAAAATTGCTGATGCAGAGCTGGGATGCGCCCATAGTTTTCACAACAATGGTGCAGTTCTTGGAAAGTGTTTTTTCAGGTAATATCCGATCGAACAGAAGAATGCATAATCTTGCTAATAGTGTAATTATATTTGATGAAGTGCAATGCATACCAGGCAAGTGCATATATATGTTCAACGAATTCATTAGGTTCATCACGAAAATCGGTAAATCAACAGTAGTTCTTTGCACTGCGACACAACCTCTTTTGAATGATGTTCCTACAGATAGGGATGGTATAAACAGATCTCTTGAAATAGTTGCGCAAAATAATATAATCTCCGCAAAAGAGAAATTATCAGAAAGGTTGAAACGTGTAGAGCTTATAGACAAGAGGAAATTGGAAAAATGGACAAATGAAGAGATTATTCAATTGGCGTTGGATGAAGAGGTAAAGAGCGTGTTGATTATTGTCAATACAAAGTCATGTGCAAATGCCTTGTATGAATTGATTAGGTACAATGATGAATGTGAATCCGTTTACTTAAGCACCAATATGTATCCAGAACATAGGAAGAGCGTTATAAAAAAAATGAAAAGAAAGCTTAGAGGAAATACAAAAAAAATTATATGCATAAGCACACAGTTGATTGAGGCAGGAGTAGATATTGACTTTGGTTGTGTAATACGGAGTTTGGCTGGACTGGATTCCATAGCACAGGCAGCGGGACGGTGCAATAGAAACGGGGAAATGAAGGATTTTGGGAAAGTTCATATAGTTAACTTAAAATTTGAGAATCTTTCGAGATTGCAGGATATAAAAAGAGGCCAGCATTCTGCGACTCGCGTATTGGATATGTATAAAACGGAACCGGAAAAACTTGAAAATAATCTGCTTGGCAATAAAGCAATCAGCAAATATTTTGAATTTCTATATTGTGATTTATGCGGATCAAATACTAAGCATTTTGAGTATATTTCCGGCAATTCGAACAGTACTTTGTTCGAACTCTTATCAATAAACAAGAAGAATGTGATGCAGTACATTAACGAAAATGGAAGAACATTTAGCCCGAAAATGACTCAAGCATTCATGACGGCAGGCAAAATATTTAATGTGATTGATAGTGCAGCTAAAGGAGTAATAGTACAGCACGGAAAAGGGGAAAAACTGATAAATAGATTGATAAGTGAAGAAAATCCTCGGGAAATATCGGCTTTGCTCAGACAGGCACAGAGCTACAGTATAAATATTTTTCCGCATTCGTTTGAAGAATTATTGGATAATGGGGTATACAAAGTCAATGAAAATTTGGATGTTTACTATTTGTGTAAAAGCTTATATGACGATACCGTAGGCTTATGTAAAGGTAAAAATAATTATTTAAATATATAGCTTCGATTACTAACAAATTACAAATATAAGGAGGTAGTTATGGATAATGTTATTTGTTACAGAGTATATGGAAGATATGCTCTTTTCACGGATCCGGTTACAAAAATAGGAGGAGAGAAATGTTCGTATCAAATACCCACATACCAGGCATTGAAGGGAATAACCGAAAGTATTTACTGGAAGCCGACAATCAAATGGTATATCGATAGCGTCAGGATAATGAAAAGAATTAGAACACAGTCTCAGGGTGTTAAGCCGATGAAGTATTCGGAGGGTGGAAATGCGCTTTCCATTTATTCATATTTGTCGGATGTGGAATACCAAGTAAAGGCACATTTCGAATGGAATGAATTGCGGGAAGATTTAGTTGCCGACAGGAATGAAAACAAACATTTTTTTATTGCGAAGCGGATGCTTGAGAGAGGGGGCCGGAGAGACATTTTCCTTGGAACAAGGGAATGTCAGGGATATGTGGAGACGTGTGAATTTGGTGAAGGCAAAGGGGAATACGATTCAGCTGGATCAATGTCATTTGGAATTATGGTTCATGGTTTTGATTATCCAAGCGAAACAGGAAAAGACAAGTTAAAAGTACGGCTTTGGAGTCCTCTAATGAAAAATGGCGTGATAAATTTTTCGAGACCGGAGGAATGCAACATTATACGGGATGTGAGGGATATGAATTATAATCCAGTAATAACATCGGGACTTTCTGAACGTGGAATTTTTGGTAATGATGAGGAGGTGAAACTATGAGTTGGCATAGTGCGCTGTACAAAACATATGAAAACAGCGGAGACGAGATAGGGCAGATATATGAGAAAAAACGGCCATTGCTTCCCTTGTACCATACTACGGCCGTATTTGACGTCGAAATTTCAATCAATCAAGCAGGTGAATTGATTGATATACAAGATTTGACTTCAAAGGAGAATACAATATTGCCTTGTACCGTAGATAGCTCAAATGCCAGAACACGGGCACCACATCCGCATGGTCTAAACGATAATACCCAATACGTTGCTCGTGACTACAGTAGATACATTCCAACGGTAGCTGAAAACCATAAATTATATATTAATCAGTTGAAAGAATGGATAAATTCCCGGTATACGAATTCTATGGTTAGAGCTGTATATCAATATGTTTCGAATAATGATGTTATTTCAGACATGGCAAAGGCTGGGGTTGTATCAATGGAAAATGTTGAAGAATTTAGAAAAGGATTAAATGGGGAAAAAAAACATGATAAAAAAATATATGCAAAAATCAAGAAAGAAATCAATCATATGGTTCGGTTCATTGTTTTTTCGGACGAGAAGCCGATTTCTAAAACATGGCAAAGTAAAGAGCTTTGGGAAAAATGGATTGGTTTTCAACAGAGTCTTCAAGCGGGAAGTGATAAGAATATTTGTTATATAGAAGGAAAGCCGATGGTTATGGCAAAATCCCACGCTAAGAAGATAAGACATACGGGTGATGGAGCTAAAATAATTTCATCAAATGATGATAAGAATTTTACATACAGGGGGAATATTTTCAAAGACGCTGCACAAGCGTGTGGCATTGGCGTGGAAGTTTCGCAAAAGATGCACAATGCTTTGATTTGGCTAATTTCAAAGCAAGGAAGAAATTTTGGAGATAAGGTAATTCTGTCTTGGTCGGTGGATGGTCTCGATATTCCAAGATTGACTGAAGATACTTTTACAATGATGGAAAAATCGGAAGACTGGGACGCGGAATTTAATGGTATATATGGTGAAAGTTGCTATGATACCAGAGAGAATTTTGCAAACCGTTTTAATTCATATATTTTGGGTTACAAACAACAATTAGGGGACAGTTCAGATATTTATACAGTAATATTGGATTCCGCTACTCCAGGCAGATTAGCGGTGGTTTTTTACAGGCATTTAAAAAGCAGCGAATTTTTGGGGAAAATAGTCGAATGGCATAAAACATGTGTTTGGAGGCATACCTATAGAAAACAAGACAAAAAAGTGTTGTCATTTTATGGGGCCCCTTCTTTAAAAGATATAGCTGACGCTATGTACGGAAGTAAGGCGAGCGACAAGCAGAAAGCTGCAGCCATAGAAAGATTGATTCCATGCATCATTGATGGGAGGCGACTTCCAAATGATATTTTTTATTCGATGTTTAATCGTATCAAGAAAAGAAGTGCCTTGAATTATTTTGAATTCAATAAATTGTTGACAATTGCATGTGCAATTTACAACAAACAAAATGAAAGTGAGGGATATACTGTGGCATTGCAAAGGAACAGAAAATCAAGGGATTATTTGTACGGTAGACTTCTTTCAATTGCGGATGATTTGGAAAAATGGGCTATTTCATCAGAAAATGGTGATAGGTCCACAAATGCGCAAAGGCTTATGCAAAGATTTGCAGACAGGCCTTTCAGCACATACAGAAGCATTGAAATGGCATTGGTTCCCTACAAACAAAAGCTTGGCGGCAGAGCATCCAAATACTATCGGGAAATTGAGAGTATAATGGATCTTTTCGAAGCGGAAGATTTTATGAATGATAGTCCTCTAAGCGGAGAGTTTTTGCTTGGCTATTATTGTCAACACAATTATTTTATAGATGAAGCCAAAAGGAATAATGGACAAAAGGAGGAAGAATAAAATGAGTATTAAAAATAAGGTGGATTTTGCAGTAATATTTACAGTTAAGAATGCCAATCCTAATGGGGATCCGCTTAATGGCAATCGACCAAGAATTGATTATGATGGATATGGAGAAGTGTCAGATGTTTGTATTAAGAGAAAGATTAGAAATGTATGGATGTATAATGGACATGACATTTTTGTTCAGTCAAACGATATTAAAGTCGATGAGTATAGAAGTTTGGCTGAAAGAAAAAAAGAATCATTGGGTGCTTATAAAACGGTGGAAGAACTTAGAGAATTGTCTTGCCAAAAATGGTTGGATGTTAGAAGTTTTGGTCAATTGTTTGCATTTAAAGGGGATAGTTTATCTTTGGGAATCAGAGGCCCGGTTAGCATTCATACTGCAGTAAGCGTAAATCCAATTGATGTATCAAGTATGCAGATCACAAAAAGTGTGAATTCCGAGGATAAAAAGGGAGGAAAAGCATCCGATACCATGGGGATGAAGCATAGAGTGGATTACGGTGTGTATGTGTTTTATGGAAGCATAAGTCCGCAGTTGGCTGAAAAAACGGGATTCGATGAAGAAGATGCAAAAGCTCTTAAAGAGGCATTAGTAAATCTATTCTATAGTGATGCATCGTCCGCTAGGCCTGAAGGAAGCATGGAAGTGAGAAATGTGTATTGGTGGGAACACAATTCAAAAGCAGGACAGTATTCATCGGCGAAGGTGCATAGGTCATTGAATATCAAAGCAAATGTAAAAGACATTAAAAATTTTGATGAAGTTGAAATTTTTGTTGAAAATCTTGAAGGCTTGAATGTAGAAATAATTGAAGGAATGTAATGTATCCGGATGATTATTTGCCTATATCGGCAATACAGCATTATGCATTTTGTCCAAGACAGTTTGCTTTGATTTATATGGAGAAACAGTGGAATGAAAGTTATTTGACTGCAAGTGGAAGATTGATGCATAAAAGGGTACACAATGAAAATATTTGGGATATCAAAGGAGATGTTTTAATTACAAGGGGTCTGCGCTTATCATCTTACAAGCTGAAGGTGTTTGGGGTAGCGGATGTTGTAGAATATCATTTGTCAGATGATGGAGTGAAATTGTCAAAAAGAAACGGTAAATATATACCGTATCCTGTCGAATATAAACATGGAAAGTCAAAAGTAAACGATTGCGACAGACTTCAATTGTGTGTTCAATGCATCTGTCTTGAAGAAATGCATAATGTGAGTATTCCCGAAGGAGCGATTTATTATGGAAAGCCGAGGCGACGCGAAGTAGTGAAAATCAATAAAGATTTAAAAGGCAAAGCATTTGAAACTTGTCGATTGGCAATGAGATTATTTAATGCTGGAGTTACTCCTGAGTCCCAATATACAGTTTCATGTAAAAGCTGCTCTATGATAGATATTTGTCAGCCTAACATTACAAAGAACAAAGCAGATAATTACTGGGGTAGAATATTGCGTACTGAATGAAAGGGGTACAATGAGAAAATTAAAGAATGTGTTGTATGTAACTAGTCCGGATGCGTATATCATGTGTGAAGGAGAAGCTTTAAAGATTAGAACAGATGGTAATATTGTTAAACTGCCCGCTCATAACCTTGAAGGCTTGATTCAATTTGGATATCCAGGAGCAAGCCCAGCTGCCATGGCACTATGTTCAAGGCTTGGTATTACTATGTCATTTATGAACCCTTATGGTAAATTTATGGCAAGAGTGGAAGGCTCTCAAACGGGGAATATTTTGCTTCGGAGACAGCAGTATAGGATATATTTTAACAATAATGATTCGATAAATCTATCAACAAGGTTTGTTTCGGCTAAATTACTAAATTCGCGACAGATACTCAAAAGAGCAAAAAGAGATTATCCTGATAGGATGAAAGAGAGGCTTGATAAAGCGATATACAAATTGAAAAAACTGGCATTGAAAGCATATGAATGCGACAACGAAGAAAAGCTAAGAGGGATAGAAGGAGATGCTGCAAGAGCCTATTTTGGAGTATTGGATCATTTGATATTTGTAGATAAGAATAATTTTTTTATCAATAATAGAAATAAGCGACCACCTATTGACAATGTAAACTGTTTGCTGTCATTCTTGTATACTTTGTTAACGCATGATTGTCGTTCGGCTTGTGAAGCCATCGGGCTCGATCCGGCTGCTGGATTTTTGCATAAGGACAGACCTGGCAGACCAAGCTTGGCACTTGATTTAATGGAAGAATTTAGGAGTGTCCTTGTGGATCGATTGGTAATATCATTAATAAACAGAAAGCAGTTGAATAAAAACAATTTTTTAAAAATGCCAAATGGAGAAATAAGATTAGATGATACAGGGAGACAAATAATTTTAAAAGTATGGCAGGACAGAAAAAATAAAATTATTACGCATCCTTTTCTTGGAGAGAAAATTGAAACAGGGTTATTGCCTTATGTACAGGCGTTACTATTATCAAGATATATAAGGGGAGATATGGACAATTATCCTGCATATATTTGGAGGTGACCTTTTGTTCGTAATAATTACATATGATGTTTCGGTTACTAGTAAGGGAGGAGAAAAAAGATTGCGAGATGTAGCAAAGTATTGTGAAAATATAGGTCAACGAGTACAGAATTCTGTTTTTGAATGTTTACTTGATTATGCTAAGTATAAGAAAGTAAAATCGGATTTGACTGATATTATTGATGTTAAAAAGGATAGCCTCAGATTTTATAATCTTGGAAACAAATGGAATAACAAAGTTGTTCATATTGGAACGGTAGAAAGTTTTAATATGGAAAGCGGAACTCTAATCCTTTGATTTAAACGCGAACCATAAGTGATTTCGAAATAATTAAAGTAAAATCGAACATTAAAATGCATTAATACAAAGAAAGTTCAAAAAAACAAAAATATTGATGTTTATTTACTAGATATGATGTTTTTAATTCGGAAATGCCATATTTAGCCGTCGCACCCCTCGCGGGTGTGTGGATTGAAACATGGGTGTGCAGGGAATGCCACAATTATCTTCATGTCGCACCCCTCGCGGGTGTGTGGATTGAAACAATATTATGTCGTGGTTTGAATCAAATAGTATTGTCGCACCCCTCGCGGGTGTGTGGATTGAAACGAAGCAAGGACCGAAGAACTCAAACTTGGCGCCGGTCGCACCCCTCGCGGGTGTGTGGATTGAAACGGGGGTGTTAGCTGATGGCAGGAAGGAAGGAACGTCGCACCCCTCGCGGGTGTGTGGATTGAAACTCGGCAGCTAATCGC
>Ga0209943_1000634_pt1 | contig 23786 bp, 25 predicted proteins | sample SalPonR1_B_D2_MG_FD_185698 | JGI IMG/M metagenome (GOLD analysis project Ga0209943, IMG submission 185698) | Salt pond soil microbial communities from South San Francisco under conditions of wetland restoration - Salt Pond MetaG R1_B_D2_MG... ... | reverse complement strand
CGACACGGTGCTGGCGCGGATGCCGATCCGCGACGGTCGCGCAGCGCTGGACGCCGCGACCGTCATGCTTCGCCAGGAGCAGCCGTACGGGAACCACAACGGAGGCCAGCTGGCGTTCGGGCCCGACGGCATGCTCTACCTCGGCCTGGGCGACGGCGGGTCGGGTGGCGACCCGCTGCGCGCCGGCCAGGACCCGGACACGCTCCTGGGCAAGCTGCTGCGCCTGGACGTGAGCGGCGCTCCGTACGCGATTCCGGAGGACAATCCGTTCGCCGACGGCGGTGGACGCCCCGAGATCTGGGCGCTGGGCCTGCGCAATCCGTGGCGATTCTCGTTCGACACGGCCAGCGGCGACCTGTGGATCGCGGACGTCGGACAGAACACGACCGAAGAGGTGAATCTCCTTCCCGCAGGCGCCGAGGGAGGCGCGAACTTCGGCTGGAGCGTGCTCGAAGGCGACCGGTGCTTCCGGGCCGACGACTGCGACCGGTCCGGCACGGTCCCGCCGATCGCGGTGTACGACCACGACGACGGGCTGGGCCGATCGGTGACCGGCGGTCACGTCTACCGGGGAGCGGCGCTCCCCTCGCTGGACGGCGCCTACGTGTTCGGCGACTTCGTCGGCGGCACCGTCATGCTCGTTCGGCCGCCTGGCGACGACGAGCGGCCGGTGGCGCCCACGCTGCTCGCCCGGCCGGGCTTTCCGGTCGCCAGCTTCGGGCTCGACGCCGATCGTGAGCTCCTGATCGTCGACTACGGCGGTCGACTGCTGCGCTTGGTCGCGGAGTGACGGTCGCGCAGTGACGGTCGCGCAGTGACGGTCGCGCAGTGACGGTTGCGGGCGGTCGCCGCGTGCAGTCCAGGCCGCGGTGCGTGCGCTTCAGCCCTGCTACGCTCCCCTCGTGGAGCTTCCGTTCGCCGTCCGAGACCTGGGCCGACTGAGCTACCGAGACGCGTGGCGCGTGCAGCACGACGTGCACGACGCGGTCGCGCGGGGCGAGTCGGTTCCGACCTTGCTGCTCGTCGAGCATGCCCCGGTCATCACCTTCGGACGCAAGGGGGGCCGCGACCACCTTCGGGCGACGCCCGAGAGCCTCGCCGCCCGGGGCTTCGAGCTGATCGACATCGAGCGCGGCGGAGACGTCACGTACCACGGACCGGGCCAGCTCGTCGGCTACCCGATCCTTCCGATCGGGCGTCGGGTGCGCGACTATCTGCGTCGCCTCGAGGCGGCGGTGGTGGACCTCGCAGCCGAGTACGGCGTTCAGGCCGAGGGCAGCCCCGGCTACGCCGGCGTGTGGATCGGCGACGCGAAGCTGTGCGCCATCGGCGTCGCGATCAAGCGCGGCGTCAGCTTCCACGGCTTCGCCCTGAACGTCGCGACCGACCTGTCGCATTTCGACACGATCGTGCCGTGCGGTCTGGAAGGCAAGACCGTGACGAGCCTCAGCGCCCTCACCGGCCGCACCGTGACGATGGCGGAGGCCAAGGAGCGCCTGCTCCCGCATCTTTCGCATCGGCTTCGCGACATGCTGCCTGCGGCCGCCGACGCCACCGCTGCCACCATCCTCGAGAGGACCTCCGCGTGATCAACTCCCGCGATTTCAAGAAGACCGTCCGAGCGGTCGAAGGCGGGCTCCGCCGCAGCCAGGACGCCGTCTCCGGACCGCACGAGCGCAAGCCCAGCTGGCTTCGCGTCCCGCTTCCCGGCAGCGGGCGCTACCAGGAGATGAAGCAGAACGTGACCGGCAACCGGATGGCTACGGTCTGCGAGGAGGCGCGCTGCCCGAACCTGGCCGAGTGCTGGAACGCGGGAACGGCGACCCTGATGCTGATGGGGTCGGTCTGCACGCGCGGCTGCAAGTTCTGCGCCGTGGCGACAGGAAACCCGAAAGGCCTGCTCGATCCGGACGAGCCGCGCCTGGCGGCCGAGTCGGTCGCGGCCATGGGTCTGGGCTACGTGGTGCTGACCTCGGTGGACCGCGACGATCTCCCCGACGGCGGCGCGGGCCACTACGCGGCCTGCGTGCGCGCGATCAAGGCGCGCACGCCCCAGACGTCGGTCGAGGCGCTGACGCCCGACTTCCAGGGCGTGACCGACCACGTGGACGTCGTGCTGGCGTCGGGGATCGAGGTGTTCGCCCAGAACGTCGAGACGGTGCGGCGCCTCACCCACCCCGTGAGGGATCCGCGAGCGGGCTACGACCAGACCCTGGGCGTGCTGGAGCACGCCAAGCGGGCGCGGCCCGACGTCCTGACCAAGACCAGCCTGATGCTCGGCCTCGGCGAGACGGACGACGAGATCGAGGAGACGATGGACGACCTGCGCGCCGTGGGCGTCGACATCCTGACGCTGGGCCAGTACCTCCGTCCCAGCGATGCGCACCTCCCCGTCGAGCGCTGGGTGACGCCCGAGGCGTTCAAGCGCTACCGCGAGATCGGGCTCGAGAAGGGCTTCCTCGAGGTCGTGTCGGGTCCGCTGGTGCGCTCGTCGTACCGCGCGGAACGCGCGCTCGAGAAGAACAACGCCGGCATCCAACTCTGAGAGGTCGGGTCCGAGCGGACCGCTCGAAACGGGGTGCGGCGCGATCTCCCGCGAGATCGCGCCGCACCCGTTCATCGGGCGCTTCGGACGAGGCTCAGTCTTCGTTCCTCCCCGCGAGGTACGTCTCGCGCGCCTCGAGGATCATCGCGTGGGTCTTCTCGATGCCGCGCCACCCCTCGACCTGGACCTTCTTGCCCTCGAGCTCCTTGTAGATGTCGAAGAAGTGCTCGATCTCGTTCAGGCGGTGAGGGCTGATCGACGAGATGTGCCGGTTGCTTTCGTAGCGCGGGTCGTCGACCGGCACGGCCAGCACCTTCTGGTCGCGTCCCTTCTCGTCCGACATCTCGAGGAACGCGAGCGGCCTCGCGCGCAGAACGACCCCGGGATAGGTGGGGTAGTTCGTAAGCACCAGCACGTCGACCGGATCGCCGTCCTCGGCCAAGGTGCCGGGCAGGAATCCGTAGTCGCCGGGGTAGTGCATGGCGCTGTAGAGCACCCGGTCCAGGAAGAACAGCTCGCGCTCGGGATCGTACTCGATCTTGTTGGTGCTGTTCCGAGGCACCTCGATCACGCAGTTGACGGTGTCCGGCGCGTCGGAGCCGAGTTCCAGATGGTAGAGGTTCATCGTGTGCGTCTCCATTCGAGGCCCGGCCGATCCGGGTCGGGCGTCCTGACGATCGAGCCGGCCCACGTGCCGGTCTTGGGCGGGGTCACGGGGCGCCCGTCTGGGCGCACCCCGCGCGTTCCGACCGGCAGGCTACCGCCGAGGGGACGTCCGGTCAATTCACGTGCCGTCCGCACCGTCGTCGCCACGTTCGGGCGAGGGCGCGAAGCGGTCGAGGAATAGTGCGTGAAGTCGGTCGTCGCGGGAGAGCTCAGGGTGGAACACGGTCGCCATCACGCGTCCGTGCGCGACCGCGACGGGATCGCCGGCGTGCCGCGCGAGCACCTCGACGCCTTCTTCCACCCGGGCGATGCGGGGAGCCCGGATGAAGACCGCGCGGAACGGGCGATCGAGCCCGTCGACGTCCAGGTCCGCCTCGAACGACGCGATCTGCCGACCGTAGGCGTTGCGCGCCACCTCGATCGGCAGCAGCCCCAAGCGCGGCTGTTCCGGTCTCCCGACGATGTCGCGGGCCACCAGGATCGCGCCGGCGCACGTCCCCCACACCGCGCCCCCCTCGTCGTGGAACGTCCGAATCGCCCGGTCCAGACCGTACGCCACCATCAGCTTCGCCATCGTGGTGGACTCGCCGCCCGGCACCACGAGCGCGCCAAGGCCGTCGAGGTGCGCCGGTAGCCGCACCTCGCGCACCTCGCGTCCGAGCCGCTCGAACGCGCGCCGGTGCTCCCGAAACGCGCCTTGCAGCGCGAGGATACCGACCTTCACGACGACCCTTCGGCGGCCGCACGGGCACCGTGCAGCAGGGCCGCGGCCACGACCTCTTGGACGGCGGGGCCCAGGACGGCGAGCGGGAGCGCCTCGGCGTCGCCGCTCGAGAGCACGAACACGCTGTCGCCGTCGTTCGCGGTGTGGGATGGACGGGTCACCCTCGCGATGCCGGCGTGACCCGCCACCGCCAGCGAGCGACACCCCGCCTTGTCGAGCCGAGCGTCGGTGGCGACCACGACCAGCGTCGTGTTCGTGCCCTGGATCGTGTTCGCGCCCTGGAAGGAGAGCAGCTCGGCCACCTCGGCGGCCGTGACCTCCTCGCCCGCGACGGCCGTCCCGGTCGAGGGGTCCACCAGGCAGCCGACGGCGTTGCTGACCGCGAGCGCCGCCACGGTGGCGTTCCCTACCCGCATCGACGCGCTGCCGACGCCGGAGGCGACGGCACGCTCGAAGCCGCGCATCTTGCCGACGGTCGCCCCCGCCCCGACCCCCACCGCTCCGCACGCGACGGGACCGTCGTGCGCTGCCCGGGCGGCCGCCGCGCCCGCCTCGGCGTCCGGGCGCACGTCGGCGCGACCGACGCCGAGGTCGTACACCACGGCGGCCGGCACGATCGGAACCCGGGCGAACGGCGTCTCGAGCCCGACGCCTCGCCGCTCGAGCCAGCGGACGACGCCCGAAGCGGCGTCCAGACCGAACGCGCTGCCGCCCGCGAGGACGATCGCATGCGCCTGCCGCACCGACTTCTCGGGCTCCAGCAAGGCGGTCTCGCGCGTTCCCGGGGCCGCTCCGAGCACCAGCCCCGACGCCGTCCAGCCGCCGTCGGGCGTCAGCACCACCGTGCACCCCGTACGCGCTTCGGCGTGCGTCCAGTGCCCCACGCGGAGCCCTTCGACAGCCGTCAAGCCGCGATCGGCCGCCGGGACCGCCGAGCTCACGGCTGTTCGACGGGCGCTTGGTAGCGTGCGATCTCGGCGGGGCCGACGCGGACGATCTCGATGCGCTCCAGCGGGGTGTCCGCCGTCGCCTGCAGTCCCGTCTCGGTGTCGATGGGAAGCTCGATCTCGAGGGCCGAGGCGAACCCCCGGTCGGGAAGCTCGGTGCCTACCGGGAAGGCGGCCAGCGTACCGTCCGGATCGGCCGCTCCGCTGGCCCGGTCGAACCTCAGGAACTCGATGCCTTCAGGAACCGGGAACCCGTCTGGCGAGGCGGGCCGGCCGCGTAGCGCGGCTTCGACGAACGCCTTCCAGACGTAGATCGGCTGGCGTGACGAGTTCACCAGGTCGGTGCCGCCGTCCGGCAGCGTCATCGTCCGCGGGAGCGAGCGGCCCTGGTCGTCGCCGATCCACACCGCCGCGGTGATCTCGGGCGTCGTGCCCACGAACCAGATGTCCTTTTCGTCGTTCGTCGTGCCGGTCTTCCCCGCCACCCATCGCCCGTCGATGTCCGCCCGCCAGCTGAACGCCGTCGGACCGCGATCCGTCACGTTGCCGTGCAGCAGGTCCAGGATCACGTACGCCGTCTGCTCGGTCCACACCCGGCTCCGGCGCGGTTGGGCTTCGTAGAGTACGTTCCCCTCGGCGTCTTCGACGCGGTCGACGAAGTGCGCCTCGACCTGCACGCCGCGGTTCGCGAACGCGGTGAAGGCGCTGGCGTGCTGCAGGGGCGTGACCTCGAACGAGCCGAGCGCCAGCGAGTAGTACGGCTCGACGTCGTACCCCAGCTCGCGCGCACGCTCGGCGACCGCTTCGGGCGAGGCCGCCTCGAGCGCCTTGACGGCCGGGATGTTGCGCGACAGGTTCAGGTGCTCGCGCACGGTGGCGGCCCCGACGAACGTCTCGTCGTGGTTGCCGGGGGCGTACGGCTCCTGACCCCGCTGCTGGAACGCGGTCTCCTCGTCCACGAGCACGGTCGCCTGCGTGAACCCTGCCTCCTCGACGGCCGTCGCGTACGCGATCGGCTTGAACGAGCTGCCGGGCTGCCGGAGCGCCTGCGTGACGCGGTTGAACTCTCCCTCGCGCACCCCGGGCTGGAGCTTTTCGCCCACCATGGCCAGCACGGCGCCGGTCTCGGGGTCCAGGCCGACGATCGCGAGCTGCGCGCCGCTCGGGATCTGGGCGTCCAGCGACGCCTGGTTCGCCGCGGCCTGGGCCTGGACGTCGATCGTCGTCGTGACGCGGAGGCCGCCTCGACCGAACACGGCCGCCTCGCCGAAGCGGTCGATCAGCCAGTTGCGGACCGCGACGACCACGTGCCAGTTCAGCTCCGAGCTGATCGACTCCTGGACGACGACGCTCTCGCCGGTGGGCTCGGCGGACACGAGGCCGCCGGCACCGTCGTAGCGGACGTTCCAGCCGCGCGGCTCCAGCGGGAACCGCCAGGCGCGCTCGGCCGCGTCGGCGCTGACGGTCCCCTGCCGGACCATCTTGTCCAGCACGTTCCGCATCGACGCCCGGGTCGTGGCGAAGTCGTCGTGGCGTGCGTTGGGCGCGGGAATCAGGCGGGCGAGGTAGAGCCCCTCGGCCAGGTTCAGCTCGATCGGGTCCTTGCCGAAGTAGGTCTGCGCCGCGGCGCGGATGCCGTAGACGTTGCCGCCCCAGAACACCACGTTCACGTAGCGCTGAAGGATCTCCGCCTTCGTCAGTCGGCGCTCGAGCTCGATCGCGAGCAGCAGCTCCTTGGCCTTGCGCTCCAGCGAGCGCTCGTCACGGATGTCCGCCAGAACCGTGTTCTTGATGACCTGCGTGGTGATCGACGATCCGCCGCGCTCGCCGCTGCCGAAGAACTCCTCGTAGAACGCGCGGCCGATGGCGGGCAGATCGAAGCCGAAGTGATCGAAGTAGCGATCGTCCTCGTACGCGACGATCGCCTGCAGCGCCGCCGGGCTGATCTCGTCCAGCCCGACCGGAATCCGATTCGTGGACGCGCGGTCCTCGCCGGTGACGGGGACGATCAGTCCGATCCGGCTGCCGTCGCGCGCGTAGACCTCGCTGGTCGCGGTGAACTCGAGCGCGAGCACGGGCGCGAGGTCGGGAAGCTCCTGCGACCATTCGAGCGCAGCGACCGCGAACCACGATCCGAGCGAGAGGACCGCGGCGAGCACCAGCAGGAACGATCCCTGGACGATCTTCACGGCGGTCACTCTACCAGCCGTCCGCGTGAGAGCCGGTGAGCGGCCGTCCACCACGCGACGTGGGCGCGCCCTCTGCAGGCGCGCCCACGCGTCGTACGACCCGTCCGGGTCGGGCGGCGGCCGCTCACCAACCGCGACCGGCCAGGAGCTCTTCGGGAGCCAGCGTGTCGATGTTGATGCCGACCATCGCCTCGCCCAGCCCACGGCTGACCTCGGCCAGCACGTCGGGGTCCCGGAAATGCGTGGTCGCCTTGACGATCGCCTCCGCGCGGAGCGACCAGGCGCGGTGCTTCTCGGCCGTGTCGGCCGCTGCCGCGCCCGTCTTGAAGATGCCGCTGCCGACGAACACGCCGTCGACGCCGAGCTGCATCATCAGCGCCGCGTCCGCCGGGGTGGCGATCCCGCCGGCCGCGAAGTTCGGGACCGGCAGCGCGCCGTTGTCGCGAACGTAGCGGACCAGGTCCACGGGGGCGCCGTGGTCCTTGGCGTACGACATGACCTCTTCGGACGGCATCGCCTGGATGCGACGGATCTCGCTCAGCACCGCGCGCGCGTGGCGCACCGCCTCGACGACGTTGCCGGTGCCGGCCTCGCCCTTGGTGCGGATCATGCTGGCGCCCTCGCCGATGCGCCGCAGCGCCTCGCCGATGTTCGTCGCGCCGCACACGAACGGAACGGTGAACGCGAACTTGTCGATGTGGTGCGCCTCGTCGGCCGGCGTGAGGACCTCGCTCTCGTCGACGAAGTCGACGCCCAGCGCTTCGAGGATCTGCGCCTCGACGAAGTGGCCGATGCGTGCCTTCGCCATCACGGGAATCGACACCGCCTCGACGATGCCCCGGATCATGTCGGGATCCGACATGCGCGCTACGCCCCCTTGGGAGCGGATGTCCGCGGGGACGCGCTCGAGCGCCATCACGGCGGTCGCTCCGGCGTCCTCGGCGATGCGCGCCTGCTCGGCGTTCACGACGTCCATGATGACGCCGCCCTTGAACATCTCGGCGAAGCCGGTCTTGACCGTGGTGGTCCCGATGGCGGTGGTGGTCTGGTTGGATTCTTCGTTCACGGATACAGCCTCCCGGTTCGTGCTCGCCCTTCTATCATGCCGCTCCTGCGCGCCACCGTGTACCCCCGGAGCACACGAACAGGGAAAGGCGCCGAAGCCGGGGCCGAAGCGCGCGACCTGCCGCGCCCGTGCCTCACCTCCGACTGAACGTCACGTACCGCTCCAGCACGGCCAGCCCCGCTCCCTCGTCCAGCAGCTCGCCGGCGCGCTCGACGCCCTCCGCGACGCTGCCCGCCAGATCTGCCAAGTAGAGCGCGGCACCGGCGTTGAACTGCACCACGTCGCGCTGAGGGCCTTTCCGCTCGCCCGCCAGGATGGCGCGCGCGGCGACCGCGTTGTCGGCCGGATCGCCGCCCAGCAGCGTCTCCCGCGGGGCACGCTCCAGGCCGACGTCCTCGGGGGTGAGCGCGTGCTCGACGATCTCGCCGTCCGGCCGCAGCTCCGAGACGAACGTCTCGCCGCTGATGGTGAAGTCGTCCAGCCCGTCGCCGTGCACGACCAGCGCCCGCTCGAGCCCCAGCCCCCGCAGCACCTCGGCCAGGGTCCGGGTGAGCGCCGGGCTGTACACCCCCATGAGCTGCCGCGACGCCCCGGCGGGGTTCGTGAGCGGACCGAGATTGTTGAAGATCGTGCGGGCCTTGAGGTCGGCCCGGATGGGGGCGACGAACCGCATCGCCGGATGGTGCTTTCGCGCGAACAGGAACGCCAGCCCGACCTCCTCGATCGCACGGGCCAGGCGGTCCGGATCCAGATCGAGGCCGACACCGAGAGCCTCGAGCACGTCCGCGGAGCCGCTGCGCTTCGTCACCCCGCGGTTTCCGTGCTTCGCAAGGCGTGCGCCCCCCGCCGTCGCCACGAATGCCGCCGTGGTGCTGACGTTGATCGTGCTCACGCCCGTGCCGCCGGTACCGCAGATGTCCAGCAGCGGACCGGCGTCCGCGACAGGCACGCGGATCGAGCGCTCGCGCATCGCCTCGGCGAAGCCCACGATCTCGTCCACGGTCTCACCCCGCGTGCGCAGCGCGGCCAGGAGGGCCGCGGCCTGCATCTGCGACAGCTCGCCGTCCATCAGCCTGCCCATCACCTCGCGGGCCCGCTCGCGCGTCAGCGTGCGTCCGTCGAACACGGTGGCAAGCGTGCCGGCGACGTCGAAGTCGTTCGTCGTTGCTTCCGGGTCGCTCATCGGTCTCCTCCGTCGGGCTCGGCGCGGCCGCGTCGCGGCGCCCCGTCGGCCAGGCCACGCGCGTAGGCCAACTCGAGCAGCACCGCGATCTGGCGATCGCTCAGCTCGCCGACGTCGCGGCCGCGCAGACGGGCGGCGCGCAGCGGGTGCACCAACGCCAGCCGTGCGAGGCGCGAGACCGGATGCGTGCCCGTCCATAGCCGGACGTCGAGGCTCGGGTGCAGGCGCGCGAACGTCCAGGCCCGGCGTCCGAGCCGATAGTACTTGCTCTCCGTGGTCGCGAACGTCACGCGGTCGAAGTGCCAGATCGCAGCGTCCCGGAGGAACCGGGACCGTACGCCGGCCCGCCACAGCCGGTAGCCGAGCTCGTGATCCTGCCAGCCGTAGCCGTCGAAGGCCGGCGAGAACCGTTGGTCGCCCAGCATCTGGCGCGGCAGGGAGAGCGTCGCGAACCAGAACCCGTTGCGTCCCATGTCGGTACCGTCCCGAAGGCGGCGCGTGCCGGCATGCAGGCGGCGGCGCCAGTAGGCCTGGAAGGGGGTCTCGACCACCTCGTCGGGCACCACCAGGCGCGACACCCAGGCGCCGGGCCGGGCGGCTTGCGCCCTGAGGTGCCGGGCGGGCAGCTGGGGGTCGTCCGGCACCATGTCGTCGTCGGAGAACAGCAGCACGCGTCCGCGGGCCATCTCGATCGCCCGGTTGCGGGTCACCGCCGCGCCCGCGTTGTCGTGCCGCGCGTACCGCAGCGGGACCTCGCCGGCGGCGAAGGCGTCGGCCAGCTCCGCCAGCACCCTCGGCGTGCCGTCACGGCTGCCGTCGTCGACCACCACGATCTCCGCCTCCGGGCCATCGCTCAAGCGGTCGCGCCAGGCGCGAAGCACGCGCGGCAGCAGCTCGGCGCGCTCGTGGGTCGGGATCAGCACGCTCAGCTCGGGACGATCGGACCGCGAAGGCGTCACGCCGCCAGCTCGCTACGCGCGTCGCGGGCGCCCCGCGCGTAGGCCCGCTCGTAGGCGAGAACGGTCGGGTCGATCCAGCGCGTCCACGGGCCGTACAGCACGATCCGCTTGACGGCCAGCAGCGACGGGTGCACCCCGAGCCACCAGGCGGACCCGCCGTGCGGGTGTCGCCGCGCGACGCCGACGTGGGAACGGCCGGCCAGGTACGCCTTCTCCGCGTCGTCCCAGACGCGACCGCGATGCTCCGCGGCGCCGCCCGGCACCCGCCGGAAGGCCATCCCGCGCGCCCGCAGGCGAAGTCCGAGCTCCGGATCCTCGCCTCCGTAGCCGCGCCACTCGGGGTCGTAGCCACCGACCGCCTCGAAGGCGGCGCGCGGCAGGCTGGTGTTGGCGCCGGTCGCGTTGCTCCAGTGGGCCCGCCCGAACGCACCGGCGGTACGCTCGAACGGCTCGCGTCGCCGGCCGGCGCGCAGGGCCTCGGGCAGGCGCAACGGTCCCACGCCGACCGCTCCCGGCACCCGCTCGTGAAACGCCGCGTGCGCCGCGAGCGCGGCGGGCTCGTGGGTGACGTCGTCATCGCTCAGGAGCAGGACCGGTGCGCTGGCCATCGAGGCCGCCAGGTTGCGCGCACGCCCGACCGGGTGGTCCACGCCGCCGTCGAGGCGCACCGCGAAGCGCGGCTCGATCTCCTCGAGGCGGGCGCGTGTCCGGTCGCGCTCGTCCGGCGTCTCGTTCAGCCACAGGCACCACTCGAACGCCTCGGGCGGCAGCGTCTGAGCGGCCAGGCTGCGCGCCTTCGCGAGCAGGGCGTCGGGTCGGCCCCGGCTGGCCGTGACCACGGCGATCCGTGGCGGCCCCGCTGGCGCGTCGCCCGGCGTCATCGCGAGGTCGTCGCCTCGACGAAGCGGGCCAGCATCGACGCGCCGTCCCGCGTGAGGATGCTCTCGGGATGGAACTGGACCCCCCAGACGGGGTGGTGGACGTGGCGAAGGCCCATCACCACCGGCGTCCCGTCGTCGTCCGTCCAGGCGTTCACGATCAGCTCGTCGGGAACGTCCTCGACGACGAGCGAGTGGTAGCGCGTCACGGTCACCTCTTCCGGCAGCGAGGCGAACACGCCGCTGCGGTCGTGCCGAACGCGGCTGGTCTTGCCGTGCATGATCTTGCCCGCCCGGGTCACGCGCGCGCCGTACGCGTCGCCGATCGCCTGGTGACCCAGGCAGACGCCCAGGATCGGCACGTCGGGTCCGTAGCGCCGGATGACCTCGACCGAGTGGCCGGCGTCGGCAGGCGTCTTCGGACCCGGCGAGATCACGATCCCGTCGGCACCGGCGGACGGCACGTCGGCCGGGTCGAACGCGTCGTTGCGCCAGACGACCAGCTCGACGCCGGTCGCGCCGAACATCTGCACCAGGTTGTACGTGAACGAGTCGTAGTTGTCGATCACCAGCAGACGGGGAGCGGGAGGCGCCATCAGGCGAGGCCCTCCGTGGCCATCTCGACGGCGCGACGCAGCGCCGCGAGCTTGTTCAGGCTCTCCTGGTACTCCGCCTCGGGATCGCTGTCGGCGACCACGCCGCCTCCCGCCTGCAGGTGCAGGCGACCGTTCGCGACGACCATGGTGCGAAGCGTGAGCGCCATGTCCATCGCCCCGTCCACCGACACGTAGCCGAACGCGCCGGCGTACGGGCCGCGGCGGGTCGGCTCGAGCTCGTCGATGATCTCCATGGCGCGAATCTTCGGCGCGCCGCTGGCCGTGCCCATCGGCAGCGTCGCTGCGAGGGCGTCCAGCGGGGTCTTGCCGTCCGCCAGCTCCCCCTCCACGGTCGAGACGAGGTGCATCACGTGACTGTAGCGTTCGACGCGCATCAGGTCGCCGACCCGGACGGTTCCGTGCCGGCAGACGCGGCCCAGGTCGTTCCGGCCCAGGTCGACGAGCATCACGTGCTCGGCACGCTCCTTCTCGTCGGCCAGCAGATCGCCTGCCAGGGCGTCGTCTTCCTCGGCGTCGGCGCCGCGCTTGCGCGTGCCGGCGATCGGCAGGGTCTCGACCCGGTGTCCGTCGCTGCGGACGAGGCTCTCCGGGCTCGACGCCACCAGCGTGACCGGCCCCAGGTCGAGGTAGCCGAGGTACGGACTGGGGTTGATCGCCCTCAGCGCGCGGTACACCGCGAACGGGTGCACGCCCAGATCGGCGGACATCCGCTGGCTGGGCACGACCTGGAACACGTCGCCGGCGTGGACGTACTCGACGGCGCGGCGGACCGCGTCCTTGTACGCCTCGCGCGTCATGTTCGGCTCGAACGCCGTCCTCCGGCCGGCCCGGTCGCCGGGCACGCCGGGAAGCGGCGCGCGCAGTCGCGCGTGGGCCTCCTCGACCAGGCGGCGGGCGCGGGCCTCGTCCTCCGGATCGCCGTCGGTCGCCGGGGCGACGAGGAACAGGCGGCGACGAAGGTGGTCGAACACGACGACGACCTCGGGCTCGACGAACAGCATGTCGGGCACCCCGATCTCGTCGGGGTTCGCGTCGGGAAGGCGCTCGTAGCGACGCACCAGGTCGTACGCCGCGTAGCCCACCGCGCCCGCCCAGAACGGCGGAAGCTCGTCGGGTCGCACCGAAGGACGGACGACGCGGTCCCAGAGCACCTGGAGGGGATCGCCCCCACGTACGCTCCTGGCACCGTCCGCGGTGGTGACGACCGTCTCTTCGCCGCGCGTCTCGATCCGGGCGCGCTGGCCGACCCCGATGAACGAGTAGCGCGCGATGCGTTCGCCCTGCTCGGCGGACTCGAGCAGGAACGAGGGCGGCCCAGCGAGCTTCAGGTAGGCGGTGAGGGGCGTTTCGAGGTCGGCGAGGACCTCCTTGAAGATCGGTCGGACGGGGGGCATGGCCTCGGCCACGGGAACCTCCAGGCGTACGGAGCGGTGCCGGCGCGCGGTGCGCGACTCAGCAGGATGGGCGGCGACGGTCGCCGCGCCATCGCCCGCGCACGCCGGTCCACGCCTGCGTCCGCACGGCCGCGCCGGCGAGGCCGCACGGCTGCGTGCCGCCTCGTGCCGGGCGCGCGACCGTGCGGCGTGCGCTCACTCCGTTCGCGTCCGATCGCCGAGGAACATGCCGATCGCATGGAACCCGGCGTCGACGTGGACCGTCTCGCCGGTCACGCCGCCCGACAGGTCGGTGACGAGGGCGAAGCCCATCCGGCCGACCTCGTCGGTGGTGATGTTCCGCTGGAGCATCGACTGCTTGCCTGCCTCGCCGTACATATCGCCGAAGCCCGCGATCGAGCGGGCGGCGACGGTTCGGACCGGCCCCGCGCTCAGCGCGTTGACCCGGATGCCGGCCGGTCCGAGATCGTAGGCGAGGTAACGCACCGACGCCTCGAGCGCGGCCTTGGCGACCCCCATCATGTTGTAGTGCGGCACGACCCGTTCTCCGGCCAGGTACGACATCGTGACGATCGCTCCGCCGTCGTCCATCAGCGCAGCGGCGCGGTTGGCGACGGCCACCAGCGAGTAGGCCGAGACGTCCATCGCGAGGCGCCAGTCGTCGCGGCTCGTCTCGCGGAACGGCTCCGAGAACGTGCTGGAGGGAGCGTACGCGATGGCGTGCACCACGAAGTCGAGGCGACCCAGCTCGCGCTTCAGTCGAGCGAAGAGCGCGTCGAGCTGGGCGTCGTCGGTGACGTCGCACTCGGCCAGGATCGGGTCGTCCAGATCCTCGGTCAGGGCGTCCAGGGTGGGCTTCAGGCGCTCGCCCTGGTAGCTGAACGCCAGGCGTGCGCCGGCGTCGGCGAGGGGCTGAGCGATCGACCAGGCGATCGAGCGCTGGTTCGTCACGCCCATCACCAGGCCGGTCTTGCCGCGCAGATCGATGGTGAACACGTCGTTACCTCCTGGATCGAGTCCGGTGGGGAGTGTACCGCAGGCGGGCCGAGCGTCAGCCGTCGCGCATGATGCGGTCGAACCGCTCGAGCGCGTCGCGGGCGAGGCCGGGCTCGCCGCGCTCCTGCCAGGCGCGCGCCAGCCCTTCCCAGCCGGCCTGACTGTACGGCTCGTGCTCCGTCATCCGCTGGTAGAACCCGGTGGCGGCCACCAGATCGCCGTTCGCATGGGCCGCCTCGGCAGCTCCCTCGAGCAGGGTGAGCTGCTCGCCCTGCAGGACCGCGCGCAGGCTCTCGATCCACGACGACTCGAACTGCGCCAGGAACGGTCCCCGGTACAGCTCGATCGCGCCCAGGTAGTCCTCCTGGCGTCCGCTCGCGCGCGCCTGCTGCGCGAGGCCGCGGTAGCGGTCGACGTCGTAGTCGATGCTGAACTTGTCGTGCAGGTAGTAGCGGCGGTTCGCGGACTCGACCATCTCTCCGCCCATCACCTTGCGCAGGCGGTAGAGGGTGGTGTGGAAGCTCGACGAGGCCCGGGATTCGGACTTGCCGGGCCAGAGCGCCTCGGCGACCTCGAAGGTGCCGACGCCGCTGCGATGCTCGAGCAGGTAGAAGAGGAGCTCGAGCGCCTTGAGCGAGTCCCAGTCGAGCCGCTCGCCGTCCCGCTCGACCATCGGATGCCCGAAGCCGCGAGCGGCCACCGAGCCCTCGAGCGGACGCCGGAGCTCGGCGACGCGGCGCAGACGGACCTCGACGGCCTCGACGAGCTCCTCGCGCGCGAACGGCTTCGTGAGGTAGTCGTCCGCGCCGAGGCTCATCCCACGTCGCATCGTCCCGCGGTCGTCGTGCGCGGTGAGGAAGAGGAACGGGACCGACCTGAGCTCGGGAACCTCGCGCACGGCGGCGTAGAACTCGAAACCGTCGAGCGCCGGCATGCTGATGTCGGACACGATCACGTCCGGGCGGAGCCCTCCCCGCAGCTCGTCGAGGGCGTCGCGCGGATCGTCGAACGCGACGACCTCGTAGCCCGAGGAGGCGAGGGCGATCTCGGTCAGCTTGAGCATGCCTGGCTCGTCGTCGACGGCCAGAACCAGGGTCGAGGTCACGAAACGAGTGTACCGGTCCGAACGCCCGGCGTGCGGCGGCCGGGTGCGGACCAGGAGGCGTCGTGGGTCAACCCCACGCCTCGGTCGTCTGGAGGTGGACGAGGGCGCTGAACTGGACCGCGCCGGAGGGCAGCGCGGCGGTGTCGAACCCCACCTCGACCACGGCGGCCTCGGCGGGAAGCGCCTCGAGCACGCGAGCGAGCCGCTCCTCGAACAGCGACGCCTCGTTGGCGGTCACGACCTTCATCTCGTGTCTCATGCGGCGGGCTCCTTTCCATGACGGGCGAGGACCGACGGATCGTCGCCGATCACGCCGCCCACCCCTGCGCGCGCCAGCTCCTCGATCCGCGTCGGATCGTTCACCGTCCAGACGTGGACGGGAAGACCGCGGCGACGGCAGCGAGCCAGCAACGGCGCGTCCACCTGACGGTCCTCGGGGTGCAGCGCGTCGACGTGGAGCCAGCGGGCCGCACGTCCGGAGCGGAGGCCGCGCGGGGCGTCGGGCGTGGTCAGCAGCGCCGTCCTCAGGCGGGGGGCGCTCAACCGCACCCGGGCCAGCGCCAGGGGATCGAAGCTCGAGACGAGCACACGGTCCTCGAGCCCGCTGACGCGAACGGCGGCCACGAGATCGCGCTCCAGCGTCCAGGGGCGGAACCAGGCGGGTCGGCTCTTGATCTCGAGGTTCAGCAGGGTGCCGGGATGGTCCCGCGCGATGCGGAACAGCTCCTGCACGGTCACCAGGCGCGGCGCACGCTCGCGCAGGCTCTCCAACGATGCGGTCCGGACCTCGAGCCCGGCGACGTCGAAGTCGTGCCAGAGCATCAGCACGCCGTCCGCCGTGCGCTGCACGTCGGTCTCGATCCCGTCGACGAGCGAGAGCGCGAGCTCGAACGCCTCCGCCGTGTTCTCCTCGCGGGGCCCGCGGGCCCCGCGGTGGCCGAGCGCCCACGGCCGTCGTCGCTCCACGCCGGGCACCGCGCGCGGCCGCCAGCCCGGACCGCCCCACCAGGCGAGCGCGAGGAGCAGGACCAGGGCGAAGCTGAGCGGAGCGACCATGCTGGAAGCGTACCCCGACGGGTCCGGGCGCGTCCCGGGGCGCGGCTCCCCGGGTGGTACGATCGGCGTGACGATGGGCATCAGCGCCAAGGCACGCCCGCGACGCGAACGGGTGATGCTTCTCCTTCAGCCCGTGGCGGGTGCCGTCGTGCGCGTTCTGGCCCCCCTGGGCGTGAATCCGCTCTGGCTCGTGACCCTCCACAGCGTGATGGGGGTGGCGGCGGGGGCGCTGATCGCCTTCGCCGGGCCCGACGCGATTCCGGGCAGGTCGACCGGCTGGACCGTCGCCGCTGCCCTGCTGCTGGCGAAGGCGGTTCTGGACAACGCCGACGGCGGCTTGGCCCGGGCGACGGGCCAGGTCACGAAGATGGGGCGGTATTACGACACCGGCATGGACCTCGTCGTGAACGTCGCGGTGTTCGCCGGCCTGAGCGTGCACGTGGGCCTGCCCGTCGCCGCCGCGGCGCTCGTCGTGACCACGGTGGCGCTGTCGCTGGACTTCAACATGGAGCGGCTCTACCGGCGTCCAAGGACCCCGGCGCCCAGCGGCCCGCCCGCACGGGACGTCCCTAGGGGCGCGCCCGAGCCGCTGTACCGGCTGTTCGAGCAGCTCTACGAACGTCTCCTGGCGCCGCAGGACCGCGTCATCGAGCGCCTCGACCGCGGCCTCTTCCGCCGTTTGGAGGGGGCCGACTACGACGACGCTCCGCTGGATCGTCGCCTCGCCTGGTCGGACCTGTTCTCGACCGCGACGCTCGTCGATCTGGGGCTGTCGACGCAGACCGTGCTGCTGGCCGCCTGCCTGCTGGCCGGTCGACCGTGGATCTACCTGATCGCCGTCGCGGCCGTCCCGTTCTGGGCATTGGGCGTGACCCTACTGCGCCTGATCCGCTACCGGGCGTACCGTCGCGGCGATGAGGAGCTTCCCACGTGACCGAACGCCCTGACCCCGTACGCCCTGACGACGCGGCCCCCCGCCCGCTGGCCACGGTAGGCGCGCTGATCGTCGCCCCCGACGGCCGGGCGCTGTTCGTGCGCACCGAGAAGTGGCGCGGTCGTTGGGGGGTGCCCGGCGGCAAGATCGAGTCGGGCGAGACGATGCTGGCCGCGTTGCGCCGCGAGGCGCTCGAAGAGACCGGCCTGGCGCTGCACGACGTTCGCTGGGCTCCGACCTTGGAGGCGGTACGCAGCCACGAGTTCGTCCGCGACGCCCACTTCGTGCTCCTGAACTTCGTCGCGCGGTCGCGCACGACCGACGTCCGCCTCAACGACGAGGCGGATCGTCACGCCTGGCTACGGCCGGCCGACGCCCTGCGCGAGCTCGCGCTGAACGGCCCGACCCGCGCCCTGGTGTTGCACTACCTCGCCCACGGTCACGCAGGGTCTCCCCTCGCCGAGACGCCTGCGGCGACCGGCGCCCGACCGGAGCCGACGCCCCGGTGAGGCCGGCCGCGCTCGTCACCGGCTCGGCGCAAGGGATCGGTCGCGCGCTCCTGCTGATGCTCGCGAAACGCGGGCACGACGTGCTCGTCCACTACCGCAGCAGCGCGGACGAAGCGGAGGCCGTCGCCGAGCGCGCACGGGCGCACGGCGTGCAGGCCGCCACGCTCCAGGCGGACGTGACCGACGAAGCCGCCGCCCACGGTCTCGTCGACGATGCGGCCCGGCGATTCGGGCGCCTGGACGTGGTGATCAACAACGTGGGCAACTACGACAAGGGGCCGCTGGAGGCGTTCGCGAGCGACGCGTGGCACGAGATGTTCGACTCGAACCTCCACGCCACCTTCTACGTCTGCCAGCGCGCCGCGCCGATCCTGCGCGCCAGCCCGCGCGGCCGGATCGTGAACGTCGGCTACGCAGGCGCCGACACGCTCGTCGCGAAACCCGGCATCGTCGGCTACCAGATCGCCAAGACCGGCGTGCTGCTCTACAGCCGCGCGCTCGCCAAGCGCGAGGCCCCGCACGGCACCACGGTGAACGTCGTGGCCCCAGGCGTGATCGAGAACAGCGTCACCCAGCCGGTCGAGGAGATCCCCATGGGGCGTCCCGGCACGCTGGACGAGATGGCGGCCGCCGTCTCGTTCCTCGTCTCGGACGAGGCCCGCTACGTCACCGGCGCGTTCCTGCCGGTGGCCGGCGGCTGGAACCTGTGACGGAGACCGGCCGGGACCCGTTCCGGACCGACCCCACCCGCGACGACGCGGGCTTCCTCCGCATCGGTCCGCTGCCCAGCGACGATCGGCCGGCGGCACGCCTGAACCGATGGCGCGCGACCGCGCGGCTGTACGAGCCGCTCTGGCGGCGACGCAGCCTGGGGCTGCTGACGCTGGGCGCGTACGGAACGGAGCGCGAGCTCGCCGCGATGACCCGCTGGCTGGCGACCGCCCCGAATCTTCGGATCCTCGACGTGGGGTGCGGCGCGGGCTTCTACCTGCGGGCCTTTCACGCCGCCCGTTCCGATCTGGAGCTGCACGGCGTCGACGCCAGCGAAGCGTTCCTGCGCGAGGCGCGGCGGAGCCTGACCGCGTCGGGCGTTCCCGCGACCCTGGTCCTGGCGGACGCGGCTCGGCTCCCCTACCGCGACGACGCGTTCGACGGCGCCGCCTGCGGAGGGACCCCCAACGAGTTCCGCGATCCGCCTGCGGCGTTCGGGGAGATCGCGCGGGTCGTGCGTCCGGGTGGCAGGGTCTGGCTCATGGCCGCCGTCGCGGCGCGGTCGTGGCCGGGTCGCCTCGGACAGGCGGTCCTCCGTGCGGGCGGCCTGTGGACGCCGGAGGCCGCGGAGCTCGTCGATCGGGCCGAGGAGGCGGGACTCAGGGCGGTCCGCGTCGAGGAACGGGGCCCGGTTCTGCTCGGAACGTTCGAGCGACCCGCCTGAACGCGGCGCGCCAGGTCGGGGCCGTGGCGCGTGCGCGGGAGGCAGGCGCGCTGGGCGGGCAGGCGCGGCGGGACGGACGGGCAAGGCGCGGCGTCCAGCCGGACGCCAGGCTCAGTCCTCCTCGAGCACGTACGAAGGCTCGTGCGCGTCGGGAGCCAGATCGAAGATGCCTCCCGCGGCACGCAGGTTCACGACCACCGCGTCGAACCGCTCCACGAGCGGTAGACGGAACAGCGAGACGTCCTCGGCGGGGCGCATCACGCGAGCGTCGAACAGCGTCTGGAACGGCTTGCGGTGCATCGCGTCCTGCAGGAAGTCGCTGGTCCTGAGGTTGGGCCTGAGCTGCATCCGTCCGGCCAGCACGTAGTTCGGGAACACCAGGTACACGTGACGCTGCTGGACCGGCATGTTCGGATCGGGCGCCATCCAGGTCCCACCGACGACCCACGCGACCTGATCCTTCGGGATCGCCGCGAACTCGGTCTCGTACCGGAAGTCCTCCCGCTTGGGCGGATGCTCGATGCCGCTCGCATACATCGAGCACGAGGTCATCGTCAGGTGCGGGCGGTCGTCCGCGTTCAGGAACTCGGCGGTGCCCCTGGAGCTGGGCAGATGCATCTTGCCGATCACCCGGAACTGCGTCGTGTAGACCCTGGCCTCGGTAGGCGTCACGTTCGCGTAGAACACGGAACGACGGTAGCACGTGAGCCACGCGGTCCTGCACGGGTCCAGGAATGCGGGGCGTTCGGTACGGTCGCGGCGCCTCGCCCGCTGATCGACGGATACAATGCGCGCCATGACGAGAACCCTGTTCGGGACCGACGGCGTACGCGGCATCGCGGGCCAGGCCCCGATGAGCGCCGAGACCGCCTTCGCGCTGGGTCGGGCCACTGCGGAGCGTCTGCGCGAGACGGCGGGGCGAGCCCCGCGGATCGTGCTGGGCGTCGATACCCGCCTGAGCGGAGCGATGCTACGGCACGCCTTCACGGCTGGCGCGGTGTCGCGTGGGGCGCACGTCACCTACGCCGGCATCGTGCCCACGCCGGGCGTATCGTTCCTCACCCGGCACGAAGGCGCCGACGCGGGCGTCGTGGTGTCGGCGAGCCACAACCCGTACCAGGACAACGGCATCAAGATCTTCGCCGCGAGCGGCGACAAGCTGCCCGACGAGGAGGAGGCGGCGATCGAGCGCTGGCTCGAAGCGGGCGACGACGCCTACCCGCCGGTGACGGGCGACGGCATCGGTGGAAGCGACCGCTACCCGCGCCGAGAGGGAGCGTACCGTCAGCACCTGCTCGAGCATGCGCCCTACCTCGACGGGCTCCGGGTGGGGCTGGACTGCGCGAACGGCGCGGCCAGCGAGATCGCGCCGGAGCTGTTCCGACGCATCGGGGCGCGCCTGCAGGTGATCCACGCCGGTCCGGACGGCCGCAACATCAACGTCGCGTGCGGATCGACCCACCCGTCCGCGATCCGGGCCCACGTGCTGGAGCAAGGACTGGACGTCGGCGTCGCGTTCGACGGAGACGCCGACCGCGCCGTGCTCGTCGACGCGCGTGGCAGGCTCGTCAGCGGCGATCACATCCTCGCCATCGTGGCCCGGGTTCGCGGCGACGCCGAGGTCGTCGGAACGGTGATGACGAACCTCGGCGTGGAGCGCTGGATGTCGGACCACGGCGTGACGATGCACCGGACGCTGGTGGGCGACCGCTACGTCCATCGCGAGCTGGTGCAGCGCGGCCTGCGTCTGGGCGGCGAGGCTTCGGGCCACGTGCTGTTCCTCGACAAGGCGCCCACGGGAGACGGGCTCCTGACCGCCCTTCAGGCGCTGGCCGCGGTTCGGGCCTCGGGACGCTCGTTGGAGCGGTGGATGGACGAGATTCCGAGCTACCCGCAGATCTTGCGCAACGTCCCCGTGGACACCGGCCGCAAGCATGCGACCGCGAGCCATCCCGAGGTGCTGGCCGCCGTCGCCGACGCCGAGGCCGACCTGGGTACGGACGGGCGCATCAGCCTGCGCCCCAGCGGGACCGAGCCGCTGGTCCGGGTCATGGTCGAGGGCGCCGACTCGGAGCGGATCGAGCGCTACGCCGCTCGGCTCGTGGACGTGGTCGCCCGTGTCGGAGCGGCGTCGTGACGGCGGACGCCGGCGTCGGCGACGCGCGCGCGGCGGAGCCGTCCGGCGCCTGGCTGGACGCGACGCGCGCGCTGCCCGCCGGCCACCCCGTGTGGCCGGGCGACGCACCGTTCGTGGTCGTTCCGACCGCGCGGATTCCGGAGGGCAGCCCCGTGAACCTTTCCAGCACGGCGGGCACCACGCACCTCGGAACGCACGTCGACGCACCCTGGCACTACGACGACCAAGCGCCCCGGATCGAGTCGATCGGACTGGACGTGCTGATCGGCGAGGGCCAGGTGGTGGACCTTTCGGACGCCGAGGGACCGATCGAGGCCGCCGAACTTCCGGACGGGCCGTACGCCGGGCGTGTGCTGCTCCGTACGGGACAGCCCGACGCCTGGACCGCGTTCCCCGCCGCGCTTCGTCCGCTCACGCCGGGCGCGGTCCGACGACTGGCGACCGGCGGTGCGCGGCTGATCGGGACCGACGCCCCCAGCGTCGATGCGCTCGACAGCAAGGACCTCCCCGCCCACCACGCTTGCGGCGAGGCGGGCGTGACGATCGTGGAGGGGTTGGCGCTGGGGCGCGTGCCGACCGGACGGTGCCGCGTGATGTGCCTGCCACTCAGGCTGGTGGGAACCGACGCCGCCCCGGCTCGTGTCGTCGTCCAGCCGTTGCGCGGCGCATGAGCGGACTTCCTCTGCGCGAAGCGTTCCTCCTCCCCACCGGCGTGTACTTCGACGGCAACTCGCTGGGACCGCTCAGCTGGGCCGCCCACGCCGCGGTGGAGCGCAGGATGCGCCAGTGGCACCATCACGGCGTGGCGGCCTGGGACGAGTGGATCGGGCTCGCGGAGCGCCTCGCCCCCGCGCTGGCCCGACTGGTCGGCGCGACCGCCGACGAGGTGATCCCGACCGGTGGGATCACCGTGAACCTGCACGCCGTGCTGGCAGGCCTCTACCGTCCCGCGGGGCGCCGGCGCCACATCGTCGCGCTGGCGCACGAGTTTCCGAGCGACCTGTACGCGCTCCGGTCGTGGACCGAGCGTCACGACGCGGAGCTTCGCCTCGTCGGGAGCGGCGACGAGATCGTCGACGAGGCCCAGATCGAGGCCGCGCTGGACGACGAGGTCGCGCTCGCCTGGCTGCCGGTCGTGACCTACCGGGCCGGTCAACGCCTGGACGTGGCCCGTCTGACGCGCGCCGCGCACGGGGCGGGCGCCCTGGCCGGCTGGGACGCGGCGCACTCGATCGGCGCGGTCCCCCACGCCTTTCACGACGACGGCGCCGACGTGGCCGTGTGGTGTTCGTACAAGTATCTGAACGCCGGCCCGGGAGCGCCCGGAGGCCTGTTCCTGCACCGTCGCCACCACGGTCGGCCTCCGGGCCTGCCCGGATGGTGGGGCCACGAGCGAGCTAGCCAGTTCGAGATGCGTCCCGACTTCACGCCCGAGCCCGGCGCCGCAGGCTGGCAGATGGGCACGCCCAGCATCCTGGCGCTGGCCGGCCTCGAAGGCGCGCTGGCGATGTTCGAGGAGGTCCGGATCGACGAGGTCCGTGAGCGCTCGCTACGGCTCACGCGCCGACTGATCGACGCGGTCGACCGTGCGCTCCCGGAGCTCCAGGTGGTCACGCCCCGCGACGACGAGCGCCGCGGCGGGCACGTCGCACTGCGCCACGAGCACGCCGGCGGGCTGTCGCGCGCGCTGCGCGCCCGCGACGTCGTCGCCGATTTCCGGCGCCCCGATCTGCTGCGCCTCGCGCCCGTCGCGCTCTACAACGACGAGGACGAGATCGACACCGTGGTGCGGACGCTCCGCGACATCGTGGACGAGGGCGCGCACCTGCATCCAGCGCCCGACACGGCGGCGGTTCCGTGACGGGCTATCATGCCCGCATGAGCGACCCGGACGAGGCTCCCCGCGTCTCCGCCCTCGGCTACGGGATCGGCGTCGGTCTGGCCTTCACGGCCGTCGTCGGCGTCTTCGTACGCTTCGCGTTCGCCGCGACGCCCGACCTGTTGCTGCTGGGCGGATCGTTCCTGGTCGGTGCGGCGCTCGGCGTCCTGCGGGCGCGCACGGCACGCGTGGACCTGTCGGGCTGAGCGACCCCTCGAGCATCGCCGCACGACGCCGACCGGCCTATGCCGATCTCGGCTCGCCTTGACGCGCGACGCAATCGAGCAAGCTTCTCGAGCGGCACGACGTTCCACACCTGGAACGAAGACGCTGGCAGCATCCCCCCAGGCCACGCGCCAAGCCCTCCAAGCCCTCGAATGGACGACCCGGCGGGAGAACGTCGTGCTATTCGGCCCCAGCGGGACCGGCGAGAGCCGATGCCGGATCCCACGCGGGCGGCACCTTCAGGGCGACCTGCGCACCCGGAAGGGGACCATGATCGGCATCACCGAACCATGGATGGCGACGGGCAAAGCGGTCGACTCGCGTCGCTTCGCAACGGATACC
>Ga0209943_1000632_pt1 | contig 23876 bp, 19 predicted proteins | sample SalPonR1_B_D2_MG_FD_185698 | JGI IMG/M metagenome (GOLD analysis project Ga0209943, IMG submission 185698) | Salt pond soil microbial communities from South San Francisco under conditions of wetland restoration - Salt Pond MetaG R1_B_D2_MG... ... | reverse complement strand
GTTTCCATCTCCCTCAACCTCAACCTCAACCTCAACCTGCCAACGGTTGGCACGATATTTGGGTAATTGCTAACTAGTTTTTCGAAGAATGGTTAATCCGCAAAATCACCATTCGTTAAATCTTTTTAATTTTCTATCTTTCAGGCTAAATATTTTCTGCATAATAAATCTATCCTATGAAATTTTTTCGGCTATCAGGAGCTGTCATTTTACTCTTCTGTTTATTTTTTACGATACAACCGCAGCTACAGGCTCAGAATCTTGGCGGTATAGATTTTGCGTCTGTTAACGTAGATAACTTGTCTGACGCTCAAATCATGCAGGTTTGGGAACGTGCACAGGAAGAAAATCTTAGCTTACAGCAGATCGGAGTTCTTGCCCAGAGCCGTGGCATGTCGGCAGCTGAAGTCTCAAAACTTCAGTCCCGGTTGAATCAGGTGCGTATGCAGACAGGTACTGGCGCAGCTGAAACTCAAACCGGAAGTTTGCGGCAGGCAGAAAATATGACAGAAGTAGAAGACGATATGACCCGGGTATCGTCTGTAGAGCAACCTGACAGTCTGCTTCGTGTATTTGGATCAAACCTTTTTCGTGATCGGTCCATAACTTTTGAGCCTTCGGTAAATATTCCAACCCCGGTAGATTATGTTCTCGGTGTGGGTGATGAAATTGTCATCAATATATGGGGAGCTGCGGAGGCTAACTATGAGCTGACCGTTACCCCTGATGGAGTCGTACGCATACCAAGTCTCGGCCCCGTGCAGCTGGCAGGGTTAAGTATTCAGGAAGCGAGAGAACGATTGTTAAGTCGTTTACAGGATATCTATTCAGGTTTGAGGCCTGGTCAGCCTAACAATGCAAATACATACGCAGATGTGTCACTGGGTAATGTCCGCAGTATCAAGGTAACGATTGTTGGAGAAGTCACACAGCCTGGTACGTATACGATATCGTCACTTGCTACTGTTTTTAACGCACTTTATGCTTCGGGTGGCCCTACAAATTCCGGGACGTTTAGAAACATCCAGATCATTCGTGGCAACACGATTGCAGATACACTCGACATCTATGATTTCCTGGTTTATGGTGATCAAAGTGATAATATCCGTCTTCGTGACCAGGATATTATTAAAATTGACCCATATCTCAGCAGAGTTGAACTGAGGGGAGAGGTTAAACAGCCCGCTGTTTTTGAAATGAAAGAAGGCGAGACACTTGGAGATCTTGTAGAATATGCCAGCGGATTTACAGAACGTGCTTTTACAAATAGACTCGTTTTAAGAAGAAATACTGACATTCAGAGAAGCATTTCGGATGTAAGCTGGCCAGAAGGATCAGATCTGGTATTGCAAAGCGGGGATGAGATTCGGGTCGGTGAGTTATTGGATCGTTTTGAAAATAGAGTTTCTATTCGTGGTGCTGTATTTCGGGAAGGTGAGTACGAACTGAATGAAGGGTTGATGCTTAGCGGCTTGATTGAAAAGGCTTCGGGACTGAGAGAGGATGCATACATGGAGCGTGGTGTTATATTCAGAACTCAGAATGATTTAACTGTAAGAACTCTTGCATTTTCAGTTGCTGATGTGATGAATGGAGTATCGGATGACATTTCTCTTCAAAGAGATGATGTTGTGCAGATATCGTCCCTTTTCGATTTACAGGAAGAGTATACAATTCAGGTTAACGGAGCCGTAAATGAAGGCGGAGAGTTTGCATATGTTGAGAACCTCACGATCAGCGATGCCATTTATCTTGCTGATGGGTTCAGGGAATCTGCCGCCCCTTATCGAATAGAAGTGAGTCGGCGTTTGACCAATGAAGACCGATTTGTGAAAGGAAATCAGCTTGCCGAACGGTTTCAATTTGATATTGATGAAAACCTGGAGTTCAAACCTGAAGATGAAGATTTTAAGCTTGAGCCATTTGATCAAATTCTGGTGCGTACGATGCCGAATTACAGGGCACAACAAAATGTGCAGATATCGGGGGAAGTAAATTTTCCAGGCAGTTACGTACTGGAAAACAGGAATGCACGGATAAGTGATCTAATTGAATGGGCCGGGGGTTTATCTGAATTTGCTTATCCTGAAGGAGCCTCTCTTACCAGAAATCCGGATTCCAATGCTCAGGCACTACAGGAACTCGAAGCGGTAGATGAGCAAATCCAGTTCGATACTCGCGGAAACTCAAAGGTGGGGATTCGTCTTGTTGAAATCATGCGTAATCCGGGCAGCGCTGAAGATTTACGGCTGCAACCCGGTGACGTGTTGGAAATACCAACAGAACTGCAGACGGTCAGTGTTGAGGGGGAAGTTCTATTTCCCGTGCAGGTACGATACGAAAAAGGATTATCACTTCGGGAAGCCGTAAGCAAAGCTGGCGGATTTACGAATCAGGCTCTCAAGAAACGTGCGTATGTAATCTACGCTAACGGTGAGGTTGACCGTACCAGGAAGTTCCTGTTTTTCAAGAATGACCCGTCGATTGAACCCGGCGCAACTGTGGTCATACCTTCTAAAGAGGAAGAAGCTGAAATAAGTCCGCAAGAACGAATTGCAATATACTCAACCATTGTATCGATGGCAGCCATTGTGACCAACACTATCTTCCAGATTCGCCGGTAAAAAAAATAAACATTGTATTTCTTTTTACGAAAAGAGTAATTGCTCAATAATCGAACATTTTTTTGATTATGAAACTCCTGACTCTAAGAGAAATACCATGTTTTCTTCCCGTCTCCCGTCCATCATGTCCCTCTAAAAATAAAATGTAAGGCGCAGGTCTCAATTCGCTCATACCCTTAAACATTCTGAAAAAGAGCAGAATGTAATTTATAAATGAGTGCAACTCACCATCAATAACAATTCAAGGGAGAAACCTATGAAACCAATACGACGACCCATTCTACATGTTTTTTTGATACTATTATTACTGCTTTATGTCGGAAATAAACCTGCCACTTCTCAAACGGTCGGAATTCAATCAACCCTATCTTCGATTGAGCTTATCTCGGGGGATTCGATCACACTTACGTTTTCGACTGACACTGCAGCAGATATCTACTTCTTTTCAGCAGAAATTGTATATGATCCTGATCAGCTGGTATTTGTAAATGCCGAAGCAGCCGGAGCCATGTTGCCGGATGGCCAGATTGTTTTCAATCAGATATCACCAGGAGTTCTCGGAATCTCAGTTACCCGAACGGATCCGCTGCTATCACCATCAACAGATGACCTTTTACAGGTATTTTTCAGCATTAAAAAATATCCGGTTGCAGGTGAAGGAGGGATATCCTATTCGAATATCACGTTTGCCGATTCCCAGGGAAATGATATTGATTTCACTGCACCAGTGGATGCTGAATACAGCGTAAAGAAAACGATTGTTGACCTGAGCTTGACGATACCTCCTTCAATTACAGTAACGGAAGGAGAGTCTTTCAATGCCACAGGTGAAATTTTTGCGACAGGTATTACTATTGACGATGAAAACACAGATACCCTGAATGTCTGGATTGGCGTAAATGATGAAGATACGGATCCGGAAGGCTGGAGCGAAGATAAATGGGAGCTGATGACCTTTGTCGATCAAACCGGGACAGATTACTTTACATACAGTAAAGATATAGCCTATCAGCGTCCGGTTGGATTATATTACGTGGCCTTGAGAGGTGAGATTGTGAATTCTGGAAACTACACTTTCGGTGGAATCGGTGGTGTTTGGAATAGTTCAAGTAATCAGTCAGCCATATTTGACATTCAGCAGCAGGGCCAATACCAATACACGGTAGCAGAATGGAACTTCACCTATGACGAATATACCCCCAATCGTGCAATTTATCTTAATCAGATATCACAACTCGAGCTGAAAGGAGCAAGTTTAAATGGATTTACAAGCAGCGCAGCAAATTCAAATGGATGGAACACATTTGCTGAGGGAGTCAACTACTGGCAGATCGTAATTAATACGACAGGCCTTCAGGATTTGAAGCTGTCATCTGATCAGAGTGGTGGCAGCAGTACCGGTCCCAAAGATTTCAAAGTCCAGCATAGCCTGGATGATTCAACATGGACAGATTTAAGTGGTGGGTTGATAGAAGTGGGAAACAGCACACAGGAAACTGTTGATCAGCTACCACTGCCGGAATCGCTGGAGGATCAGCCAACTGTATATATCCGATGGGTTCAAGACTCAGAAATTCGGGTAGATGGAGACACTGGGAAAGATATCAGCAGCGGCGGAACCAGCAGAATCGATGATATTCTTATCACGGGTGAGGCGATTAATCCCGTTCGCGTGGATGTTTGGCCAGGGGATACTAACAGAGATCAAGTAGTTGACGAAACTGATGTATTACAGTTAGGAAGTTATTGGCTTTCGGAAGGTCCTGCAGCAATCTACCCCTCCATTCAGTTTGAGCCGCGGGAGGTGGAAGAGTGGATACCATCCTTTGTAACAGATGCAGACGCAAATGGTGATGGACGGGTTGATCAAAACGATCTGCAGCCTGTTGGCCTTCATTTTGATGAATCTGTGCCTGATCCCGGCACTTTGGGTGGACAAGAGGAGCCAATCGCCCAGGTTGAGTTAAGCCCGCTGGAAGCGGGACAAACAGCCGATCTGTTCCTTTCGACCACAGATCCGGTAGACATTACCGGTATCTCATTTCGGTTTGATGTAACGGGACTTGACCAACAATCCTGGACGATCACAGGACTTGAGCCAATCAGCTGGGGTGAATCGTGGGTAGATGATAACAGGGTACTCCAGTTTACAAGACAAAAGGATGGTATTTTCGCCGGTGCGCTCGTGCATAAAGGCTGGGTAGCTCCTATAAAAACAACATCGCTAATGAAAATCAGTATACGGTCAAATCAGAACTGGGATTCCGGGCAAACAATTCGGCTTCTCAAAGGATCGGTCACTGCTAACGGCCAGACAACAAGATTAAAAGATGTTGAGCTGTCAACAAACAGAGTTGTGTCTGTAGACCCTTTTGTTGATGAGCGGCCGCTGCGGACAGAGCTGCTGCCCAACTATCCGAACCCATTCAATCCGGTGACATCCATTCCATTTATACTTTCTGAACCCGGAGCGGCACAAATAGAAATATTTGACGCGATTGGGCGTAAAGTGGCTGATGTCAGATACGACCTTATGCCTGCCGGAAGCCATAACTACCAGTTTGATGCATCTGCTTTATCCAGCGGTATGTATCTATATCGGTTGCGAGTAAATTCGGTAGTGTTGACAAGAAAGATGCTGCTTTTGAAATGACTCACTCTTTGTTCCCCTCCCTGTGTTACAAAAGCTTTGCGCATGGAGGGGAGACTTATCAATGTAAATCTCAGATCTTGCAGAGTGTCCGACTTGCTTTTAGAGGATTCCTGCAAGAGTCTGTTATGTATGTTAAGAAGCTAATTGAGATATATTAAAACTGTAGACTCAACGGCTACTTATTGACCCGGAAACAATTAGATTGTGATAGAAACAGTTACTTGCCTCTGTAATTATTTACAATTCAACGATTCCACATTTCAACACCTTAGAATTGTAACCCACCTACCAGAACCTACGCTATTTGAATTACGCTTTATCCACGAGTTTTAAATCCGATTTTTAATCGTGACCCAACAAACTCAATTGAGCAGAGTATTAGTGTCAAAAAAAATTAAAAACAGGAAATATTTTCCATGAATTTGAAAATGATTCCTATGAAACGATGAAATTTTTTTTCAGTTAATTAAAATCTACAAGGGGTTATTATTTAACTGCGTATTAATCGTGCCAGTACATTAAGATCAATGGTTGAGGTGACGATAAACACAATATGTATAATGAATGCTGTTTATCGCGCATATTGATATAATAAGTGGTTTTTGAATCCTTTTATCATCCAAGTGTATTTACATGCGATTAGTAAATTCTTGCAATACTTACTTTTTGAACAAGATGCTGATTAAGTGTCTATAATGAAGTAAAGTAATAAATTCTAAGTCAATTGGTTTTGGAATGATTCTTGATACTTGTTTAAATGATCGTAGACTAAACTTAAATTTTGATTAAAACATTTTAACACTTATTTTTTGCGCATTAAATAAAGGGCATCATCACTATGCGTTCATTTTAGGTAAAAGACTGGGAATAGAGCAGATTATGAGTACAGAGGCACAAGTGCAGCGTGTAATTCAAAACGGTTCAATAAAAACGTTTAAAGAAAATGTTGATTACAAGACAGAGAAAGATAAGGAATGTGTTTCACCTGACGCATACCAACAATTAAATACTGAGTCCTATCCATTTAAAAGAATAATCGATCTGCTATTAGGATCTATCGCTTTCTTAGGTCTATTTGCATTAACTCCACTAATTATAGTTGGCATAAAATTGTCATCAAGGGGACCTGTGTTATTTAAACAACCAAGAATGGGAGAAGAAGGCAGAAGCTTTGACTGCTATAAATTCCGGACAATGCATGTTTTAGAAAGAACAAGCACCGATGAAAAACCAATTGTAACTGAAAAGGGAGATTCTCGCATTTTTCCATTTGGACAATTTCTACGAAAAACGAACTTAGATGAACTTCCTCAGCTAATAAATGTGCTTAAAGGCGAAATGAGTTTAGTTGGTCCAAGGCCTTACACTTTGAAAGAATGTGCCTATTGGCATCAAAAGTTTGATGATCACTATTTTCGATATATGCTTAAACCAGGAATTACTGGTTTTGCTCAGGCAGAAGGCTACAGAGGCGGAACTCTTGACGATGATCTCATGCGAAAGCGTCTAGACTTTGATTTGATATATGTAGAAAAAACCTCCCTAAAACTCGATATCAGCATTATCTACAAGACGGTGAAACGGATGTTGGTTAGTAATACAAACGGTCATTGACAGTACTTGAGTTAAGAGTTATAAGTGTTGAGTTTTAATATATCCTATGTAACAAGTTTTTAATGCTTTACTATTACTAACTGTGTTCCAAAATGAGTGCCCTAAGCAAAATTAGCTTTTAATAAAAAGCCTCGTTTAGCCAATCCCAATTTAAGATATATCACATACTTTTGTCTGACGAAAAAAAATCATCTGGGCAGCCAAGTCCTAAAAAAAGAAAAACAAAAAAAGAGGATGATGAATATCCGTTACAGGAGTATCGGCTGATTCCAGCCGAAGAGTGGAAAGGTCATAATTCAGGCGATGATGAAATTGATCTGGTTGAGCTTGCCAAACACATCTGGAATAACCGTTCTTTAGTTTACAAGTTTGTTGCTGTGGGTGTTTTATTAGGGTTAGCAGTAACTCTTCTAAGTCCTAAAGAGTACCAAAGCGGCGCTACACTCATGCCGGAGATGCCTGTATCTCAAAGTGGGGCTAGTAGCCTGCTGCAACAGTATGGTGGACTACTTGGAATGAGTGGAAGTGCTGATCTTAGTTCTGAAGGTATTATTCCTCCTCAGCTTTATCCACATATCGTTCAGAGCTTGCCTTTTCAGTTAGAACTGCTGAACCAAAGGGTTAGCTTTAAAGAGTTTGACACCACCGCGACGGTATACGCCTTTTTTGACGAAATCAAATCACCTTCTTTTTTCTCTTATATAACAGGATTTACAATAGGATTGCCTGGAAAAATCATTGGTTTGTTCGGTGAAGAAACATCGGAAATGGCACTTCCTCGCGGTTTTGAAGCAAACGAAATTATTTCTGTGACGAAAGATCAAATGGAGATTATTGAAAACATGAGAGATCGCGTTTATGTGTCACTCAGTGAAGAAACGGGTGTAATAAACCTGACGGTGAAAATGCCCGACCCTAACGCTGCCGCTCAAGTGGCTAAAACCAGCATTGAGCTGATTAAAGAGTATGTAACCCAGTATAGAACCCGGAAAGCACAGGAAGATCTTAAGTTCTCCCAAGAGCAGCTTGTAAGTGCGGAAGAACGCTTCCGGGAAGCCCAGGACCGGCTCGCAGAATTTCGGGACGCCAATATAAATTTATCCACTGCACGGGCGCAAACCCAGCAACAGCGGCTCCAATCGGAGTATGATCTTACTTTTAATGTTTATAGCTCCATGGCTCAGCAGGTTGAACAGGCAAAGTTAAAGGTGCAAGAGCAAACGCCAGTAGTAAGTGTACTTCAACCTGTGCAGGTACCTGTGGAAGATAATACAAGTGGATTAAGGGTTCTCTTATTATCCATAATTACCGCAATTTTCATTTCAGTTTCCATTAATATTTTTCTATATCTAAAAGAATATAATGCTAAATAATAAATCATTACTTATAACTGGTGGTACAGGATCTTTAGGTAAAGCCCTTACTGAGCATATTTTTAAAAATTATCCGAAAATAAAACGATTGGTAATTTTCTCAAGGGATGAACAAAAACAGTTTCAAATGGCGCAGGTATATCCTGTAGATAAGTACCCGGCAATACGATTTTTTATTGGTGACATCAGAGATGAAAAACGTATCAATAGAGCACTCAAGGGAATTGATTATGTAATTCATGCAGCTGCCATGAAGCACGTTCCAATTGCCGAATATAATCCTATGGAATGTATTCGAACTAATGTTTTAGGAGCAGAGAATCTGATCAATGCATGCCTGGAGACTGAGGTGGAAAGAGTGGTCGCTCTTTCTACAGATAAAGCGGCAGCTCCAATAAACTTATACGGAGCAACTAAACTTACCTCAGATAAATTATTTATCGCTGCGAATAACATTAGTGGCTGGAATCCGATTAAATTCTCTGTGGTCCGTTATGGAAACGTGATGGGATCCAACGGCTCGGTTATACCTTTCTTTTTGAAAAAGAAAAAAGACGGAGTATTACCAATCACGGATAAGAAAATGACCCGCTTTAATATTTCATTACAGGGTGGTGTGAATATGGTTATGCACGCTTTGGAGCATGCCTGGGGTGGAGAATTATATGTTCCGAAGATCCCATCTTACAGAATTATGGATGTGGCTGAAGCTATCGGACCTGAATGTGAAAAACCTGTTATTGGCATCCGGCCGGGCGAAAAGGTACACGAAGAAATGATTACTGCTTCCGATTCTTTCAATACTTATGATTTGGGTAAATATTATGTGATTTTACCACAGGTCCCCAGGTTTAAGCTGGAAGAATTTATTGAAAAGAATAATGCGAAGCCGGTTGAGCATGGTTTTAAATATAATTCGGGAGAAAATGAAGACTGGGAAACAGTGGAAAGTCTTCGGAAGCTGATAAAAGAACATGTTGATCCAACTTTTGAGGTATAAAATATAATGGATCCAATACCCTATGGTCGTCAGCATATTACCGAAGAGGACATCAAGGAAGTAGTTAAAGCTCTCAACGCGGACTACCTTACACAAGGTCCCCGGATAGATGAGTTTGAGGAAGCCTTTGCATCCTATATCGGGTCGAAGCACGCGGTCGCTGTTTCAAATGGTACAGCAGCCCTACACCTATGTGCCCTTTCTCTGAATGTGCAGGAGGGGGATAAAGTTATTACAACTCCTATCACTTTTGCAGCATCCGCCAATTGTGTTCGTTACTGTGGAGGAGAAGTTGTTTTTGCGGATATCGACCCGGATACTTATTTACTGGATATTGAGAATGTTCGTGGGTTGCTGAAATCTTCTCCAAAAGGCACTTACAAAGGTCTAATTCCAGTCGATTTTGCCGGCAGAGCAGTTGATCTGGAAGCCTTCCGTGATCTTGCCGACAAGCATGACCTTTGGATCATCGAAGATTCATGCCATTCTCCCGGCGGTTACTTTACCGATAGCAGCGGAACAGATCAGAATTGCGGAAACGGAAAATTTGCAGACTTAGCAATCTTCTCCTTTCATCCTGTTAAACATATTGCTTCTGGTGAGGGTGGTATGATTACAACAAATGATAAAGAGCTCTATGAAAAGCTCCTCAAGTTGCGAACCCATGGTATCACCAAAAATGAGTCTGAGTACGAAAATTCCTTAGATTTTGCAGTTGGTTCAACTCAAAACCTGTCTGCCGAGGAGGTAGACTCAAAACTCAAAACTCAAAGCTACCCAAATTGGTATATGGAAATGCAGGAGCTCGGTTATAACTATCGAATTACTGATTTTCAGTGCGCTTTAGGAAATAGTCAGCTGAAAAGAGCGAATGAGGGAATTGAACGAAGAAGAGAAATAGCGAAAAACTATTACGAGGCATTTAAGGATAAAGAATTCATAAAAGGACAGTCCGGTTCTGTAGATGGACATGCCTACCACCTGTATGTAATTGAAGTAGAAGATCGGTTGGGATTGTATAACTATCTGAGAAAGCAAAATATTTATGCTCAGATACATTATATCCCTTGTCACCTGATGCCTTATTATCGTCAGTTCGGTTGGGAAGAAGGAGATATGCCTCATGCCGAAAATTATTACAAGCATTGTATCAGTCTCCCGATGTTTCCCACGCTTCATGCAAAAGAGCAAGATTTTGTGATTGACAGGATACATGAATACTACGAAAGCAATTAATCATGAAAACCCCGTCGCTGGAATCAGAACGCCTTAAATACAAACCGTTATCACTCGATCATCTTTCGCAGGATTATGTTGACTGGATGAACGATGCTGAGGTGAACAGATACCTGGAAAGCGGTGGTGACTACACGCTTGATAAACTTCGTGATTATCTTGAGGATGTTGAGAAAAAAGACATCCTGTTCTGGGGGATCCACCTCAAATCGAATAACCAGCATATAGGAAATATCAAGATCGATCCTGTCAATGAAAAGCACGGGCTGGCTGAATATGGAATTATGATGGGCAGGAAATCAGAATGGGGAAAAGGCTATGCCGGTGAAGCAACCAGGAGGATCATCGACTATTGTTTTACAGAGTTGGGCATTCGAAAAATAACGCTTGGTGTTGTAACCGACAATGAAGCAGCATTCGGGCTGTATAAGAAAATGGGATTTTTGACCGAAGGACTGTACAAACGTCACACTTTCCATAACGGAAAATATTGTGATGTTGCCAGAATGGCTATTTTTAATCCGGAAGTTGAATATGAGTAATAAAAAGATCTTACTGGGAACCGTTCAGATGGGTTTACCGTATGGGGTAAACAATACTGCCGGACGGGTTACCTACGCGGAAGCCGAAATGATACTGGTGCACGCTCACTCCTCAGGAATTCAGATTCTTGACACTGCAGAAGCATACGGGAAAGCTCACACAGAAATTGGCCGGTTTCACCAGGAAAATCCGGATCTGCGCTTTGACATTATCACAAAGCTAAGTAAAAATGAAAAGCCGGATCAGGTGCGTCTTAAATTAGAGAGTTTTCTGAATGAACTACATGTTGATTCATTATATGCTCTTATGTTTCATTCCTATGACGAGTATGACAACTTTAAGGATCACCGGAATATAATTTCGGAGCTCAAAGAAGCAGGATCAATCCGGAAGTTCGGTGTTTCTGTTTACACCAATGAACAGGTTGAAGCTTTGCTTGAGGATCCTGTGGTTGATTTTATACAGCTTCCCTTTAATCTTCTGGATAATGAGTCTCAGCGGGGCTCGGTGCTCAGAAAGGCGAAAAAATACGGTAAAGAAATACACACAAGATCAGCATTTTTACAGGGACTGTTCTTTATGAAGCCGGACTCTGATCATCCCGCTGCAATTGATCTGAAAAGATCCTTAGATCAGATCCGTAGTATTGCAAAAAGGGAAAACCTTTCACTTCCGGCGCTGGCTTTGGGCTACTGTATGAGCAAGCCTTATATAGATCATGTGCTGATCGGGGTTGACTCAAAACTGCAACTCACAGAAAACCTGAAAGGGCTGATGGAAGGTATCAGTGATGAAGTGATCAGTGAAATTGATGAGATACAGGTTGCAAATAAGGATACATTAAATCCATCATTATGGAATCAAAAGTAGTATTAATCACACAGGCACGAACTGGAAGTACACGGCTGCCCGGAAAGGTGCTGAAAGAAATTGACGGCAAAAGTTTACTCCGGATCCATCTGGAAAGACTGCATCGGTCTGAATCTGTTTCAGATATCGTTGTAGCGACCACCACCTCAGAAGACGATGAAAAGATCTATGATCTGGCAAAAGAATGGGGTTTTGATTCTTACAGAGGTTCCGAAGAAGATGTACTTGACCGATATTATCAGGCAGCCAGACAGTTTGACGCTGAATGGGTTGTAAGAGTGACCTCTGACTGCCCGCTGCTGGATGCAGAATTAGTGGATGAGGTTATTACTTTTGCTAAGGAAAATGATGCAGATTATGTTTCAAATTCAGTAGAGAACAAGTTTCCTGACGGCCAGGATGTGGAAGTGTTCAAGTTCACAGCCCTTGAAAAAGCATGGAAGATGGCTGACAAAAAATCTGAAAGAGAGCATGTCACTCCGTACATCAGAAACAATGCCACTACCGGGGCTTCAGGATCTTTTAAGATATTGAATTTCCCTGCAGATCAGGATTTTTCAGACATTAGGATGACGGTCGACGAAGCAGTCGATATGGAATTGATAAGCCGGTTAATTAATGATCTGGGTACAGACTGTACCTGGACTGAATACGCAAATTACATTATTGATAACAATTTGGTTTCTATTAATAAGCACATTCAAAGAAACGAAGGATATTTAAAATCTTTAAAGGGAGATAAAAAATGAGAAGCGGTCAAAAACTGTATGAAAAAGCTAAGAGTCTTATTCCGGGGGGTACCATGTTACTCTCTAAAAGACCTGAAATGTTCTTACCGGATCACTGGCCTTCTTATTTTTCTAAAGCAAAAGGATGTGAGGTCTGGGATCTGGATGGTAATAAATATGTTGATATGTCGATTATGGGTATTGGCACCAATACCCTGGGATACGGCCATGATGAGGTAGATGAAGCGGCAAGGTCCGCTATAGATAGCGGAAATTTATCCACCCTGAATTGTCCGGAAGAAGTGTGGCTAGCTGAAAAGTTAATGGAGATAAATCCCTGGGCTGATATGGTTCGCTTTGCGAGAACCGGAGGCGAAGCAAACGCAATAGCCATCAGAATTGCACGGGCTGCTACCGGAAAAGACAACGTAGCTATTTGCGGCTATCACGGCTGGCATGACTGGTACCTGTCTACCAACCTGAACAAGGGCGACGGACTATCAAACCATTTACTCCCGGGTCTCGAGCCCAAAGGAGTGCCGTCCAATTTGAAGGAAACCGTTTTTCCGTTCAATTATAATGACTTTGAAGAGTTAAATTCACTGGTGGAGAACCGTGATATTGGAGTCATTAAAATGGAAGTTGAAAGAAATTTTGGCCCTAAAGATAACTTCCTGCAAAAAGTCAGGGATCTAGCTAATGAACATAATATCGTTCTCATATTTGATGAATGTACCTCCGGCTTCCGGGAAACCTATGGCGGGATTTATAAGAAATACGACGTTGAGCCCGACATGGTTATGTTCGGCAAGACCATAGGCAACGGTTATGCATTAACAGCAGTAGTAGGCCGAAAGCAGATAATGGAAGCCGCACAGAAAACCTTCATCAGCAGTACGTTCTGGACGGAAAGGATCGGCCCGTCAGCGGCACTGAAAACCCTTGAGGTAATGAAGAGAGAAAGTTCATGGGATGTCATTACCAAAAAAGGAGGGCAGATGCGGGAAGGCCTTAAAAAGTTATCGGAAGAATATGGCCTGAAAATTAACATAGCCGGTATCCCTTCTCTGACAACCTATGCATTTGACAGTGAGGATCACCTTAAGTATAAGACATTCATAACCCAGGAAATGCTGAAAAAAGGATTTTTGGCAAGCACCATATTTTATGCATCTATGGCGCATCAGGATGAACATTTTGAATCATATTTCAATGCTCTCGGAGAAGTATTTAAAGTGATTTCTGAATGTGAAAAGGGGATCCACGATATCTCAGACTTACTTGAGGGACCAATTGCTCATTCCGGGTTCAAGCGCTTGAATTAAATGGATGATAAATTACCAGCGATAAAAATAAGGGTTGATGGTGGACCTGAGATCGGATTAGGCCACGTAGTCCGGTGTATATCGTTGGCTCATATGCTTAAAGATGATTTTTCCATTCAATTCCATTCCATTGGGCTGTCAGAATCACTAAAAAAGGATATTGAAAGTCATGGATGGACTTGTACCAACCTCGAAATTGAAGCTGATTTTTTTCAGGCACTCACCGGAAAGGAAACAGTGGTACTCGATGGATATCATTTAAACTCTGATTACCAAAAGAAAGTTAAGGATTGTGGCAGTAAACTGGTATGCATTGACGACCTGCACGAAGAATATTTTTATGCTGATCTGGTGATCAATCACGCTCCCGGTATCAAAGAGGAACAGTATCAGGGGGAGGCATACACGAAATATTTACTGGGACCTGATTATGCTCTTCTCCGACCTGAATTTCTGGAGAAGCCTGGATCGGAAAATAACGAAGATGCCATAAAACGTCTGTTCATTTGTTTCGGGGGATCAGATGTGAATAATGTTACCACTAAGATCCTGACCTGGTTGCCTCGTAAAAATTATTCAGTATCAGTGGTGACAGGGAATGCCTATATCCATAAAGCGGACCTGGACCGGGTCATAGAGGTAAGAGATGACCTTCATATTGAACTGCATAATTCCTTATCGGCTCAGGAAATGAAAGAGGAGCTTGAACATGCAGACTTGGCGATAGTGCCTGCCAGCGGAATATTATTTGAAACAATAAGCAGAAACCTCCCGGTTATTTCCGGGTACTATTTTAAGAACCAGAAATTATTTTACTACGGTTTCAGGGATCTGGGGGTATTTATTGATGCGGTCAATTTTAAGCAGGATAATTTTGACAGAGCACTCCATAAAGCTGAGCATTCTGACTTAGATGAAATCCTGAGAAATCAGCGAAAAGTCATAGACTTTTCATCCGGTGAACGGATCTCACGACAAATTAAAGCCCTTTCATAATGAAGAAGGTATTCATCGTTACAGGCACTACCCGCGGACTGGGAAAAGAGATGGTCAGGCTGATACTTGAAGAGTCTCCCCATAAGGTGATATCCCTTTCCAGGAGTTTGACAGGTGATCTTTCCGATCAGGCACATCTGTTCCATTTCGATATTGATCTCGCCGATACGGATATAAGTACCTTATTCCCTGATATTGTAAGCCACTTAGAAGCAGACCACGTTATTTTCGTCAACAATGCAGCCATGATAGAACCTATCCATACTATTGGAAGCCTTCCTGAAAAGGATATAATCAAGCATGTTAAGGTTAACATGATAAGTCCTATGTTGCTGATCAATCGCATGGTACCTTTTCTGGAGACCGGCAATGTCACCTTCCTTAACATGTCGAGCGGTGTGGTGAATAATGTAATAGCCGGCTGGTCTTTATACTGCAGCACCAAATCCGCCATGAAGGCTTACTTTGAAACCCTGGCCAAAGAACATGCAGACTGGGAGATAAAAAGTATAGATCCCGGAATCATGGATACCGGAATGCAGGAAAGTATCAGGAGGGGTGAATTTGAGGATAAGGAAAGATTTGAAGCGTTCAAATCAGAGGGGAAACTGGATAGTCCCGAAACCGTTGCCAGAAGGATATTATCAGGATACCTATGAGATATGCAGTGCTGGCAGACATACATGGAAATGAATACGCGCTGAAAGCGGTCCTGGATGACGTGAAAGAGGCCGGTATAGATAAATTACTGTTACTGGGTGATTATGTCGGTTACTATTACGGTGCGGATGTAATTTTAGACCTGATCAGGCAGTGGGATTTTAAAGCGATAAAAGGGAACCATGAAACCTTATTATTCAGAGCCATAAATGATCCTTCATATCTGAAAGAGATCACCGGTAAATATGGCTCCGGGCATGAGGTGGCTTTGAAGAAACTGAAGGAAAGTGATCTGGAACTGCTCCGGTCATTCCCGCATCAACTTGAATTCTCAGTAAACGATCTGAGTATACTGCTGTGTCACGGATCTCCCTGGGATAATGATAAATATGTATACCCTGATGCAGATGAGGACACCCTGCAAAAATATGATGATCAAGATCACGACTATATATTTTATGGACACACTCATTATGCATGCGAACTCCGGAGAGGTCATAAGAAGATCATAAACCCGGGGTCTGTGGGGCAATCCAGGCAAAAGGGAGGGATCGCCTTTTGGGGAGTGTTTGATGCAAACAGGAATGAATTTGAGTTTTGTCAGACCCCGTACGAAACAAAACCATTAAGAGAAATAGTAAAGGATCTGGATCCATCAATACCATATAATTACGAGATATTATGTCGATAAATAAAGATTCACTAAACATTTTAGTTACTGGATGCGGCGGTGATATTGGTCAAAGCATAGGTAAGATATTAAAGGAAAGCTCACTTTTTGACACGGTTGCCGGTTGTGATATACAGGATGAGCATGCCGGAATATTTATTTTCGATAACGTATTCACGGTCAGTAAATGTACATCTGAGTCCTACCGGAGTGATCTGCAAGAGATCATTGACGAACTGGAGATCGACGTGATATTACCGGCATCAGAACCGGAATTGCGATTTCTTACAGAACACGGGGTAGAGGGGAAATTTCTGGATAAGATCTTAATATCGGCAAATCTGAAGTCCAGAGAGATCGGCTTTGATAAGCTCAACACCGTACAGTTTCTCAAGAAAAAGAACTTACCCTATCCAAAGACTCAGGTACTGTCGGAAATAGATGCACCGGAATTCCCCCTGATCGTAAAAAACAGAAGCGGTTCAGGCAGTAAATCGATCTTTAAAGTAACCGATCCCGAAGAGTTCACTTATCTGCAACATAAGTTCAGCGACTTCATTGCACAGGAGTTCATAGATGAAGACAGCGGGGAATATACATGCGGTTTATATAGATCGAGATCTAATGGTATTTTCAGGTCTCTCATTTTTCTGAGAAAGCTGACCAATGGTTATTCCGGCTTTGGTATCATTGTAGAAGACCCCCGGATCACGGATCTGCTGCATTCAGTTGCCATGGACCTGGATCTGGACGGTTCTATAAACGTACAGCTCAGGTTTTCAGGTGATAAACCCATGATCTTTGAGATCAATCCGCGGTTTTCAAGTACCGTATTATTCCGGCATATGTTTGGATTTAAAGATATGATCTGGAGTCTGGAAGATAGTTTAGGTCTACCAGTATCAGCATATGATCCGCCTCGGGCTGGTCGCAAATTTTATAAGGGTTATAAAGAGTATATTCTTTAAACTATTAGGCTAATAATAGTCAAATTTCAATATTAAGCTACTTCAGGAATGTCTATAAAAATCGGCGACTTTAAAATAAACAGCGACTCAGGCGTATTCATAATCGCTGAATTATCAGCAAACCACGGTCATGATAAATCTATTGCGATCGAAACCGTAAGAGCAGCTAAAAAAGCCGGGGCAGATGCGATCAAGCTGCAAACTTACCGACCCGATACCATTACGATGGAAAGTGATAAGAAATACTTCAAGATCAACGAAGGTACTCAGTGGGACGGACGGACTTTATATGATCTGTATGATGAGGCACATCTTCCGTGGGAATGGCATAAGGATATATTTGAGGCAGCTGAGAAAGAAGGGCTGATCTGTTTTTCCTCTCCTTTTGATAAAACAGCAGTGGATTTTCTGGAAGAGTTAAATACTCCCGCCTATAAGATCGCATCATTTGAAATACAGGATATTCCCTTAATTGACTATGCAGCCTCCAAGGGAAAACCTATAATTATGAGTACCGGTATTGCTTCGCAGGAGGACATTCAGCTGGCCGTTGATACTTGCAGAAAGGCCGGCAATGAAGAAATTATACTTCTGAAGTGTACCTCATCCTATCCCGCTCCGATAGAACTGGCCAACATGAGAACCATGGTGGATATGAGAGAGCGTTTTGGTGTTCAGGTGGGGCTATCAGATCATACCCTTGAAAATACGGTTCCTGTTGTAGCAACCAGCCTTGGTGCCAGGGTGATCGAAAAACACTTTATCCTCGATAAATCTGTAGGAGGTCCTGATGCCGGATTTTCTTTAGATCTTGAAGAATTCAGTTCAATGGTGAATGCGGTCAGAGATGCTGAAAAAGCTCTGGGAGAAGTCACGTACGAGCTTTCAGAAAAGGTGGAGAAAAATAAGAAATTTGCCAGGTCTCTTTTTGCCGTAAAGGATATTAAGAAAGGGGAAGAGTTTACCGAGGAAAATATGAAGTCTATCAGGCCGGGATATGGCTTGCATCCGGTATACTATTATGACATAGTGGGTAAGAACGCCTCAAATGATATTGAAAGAGGCACTCCAATAGACGCTAAAAGTATAAATGGTTTTGAAGTTTGAAACTGGATCCGGTTAAAAAACTGCTCAAAAATTCTTTATTCAAAGAATTTTCGTTTTTTGGTTCTTCTACTTTAGTATATCAAATATCAAGGGTGTTGGTAGAGCTTGCGGCAGCAAAAATATTAGGCCCTTCGCTCTGGGGTATCTGGTATTTGTTAAACTTGGTCATTGCTTACAGAGGTGTATTTGAACTTGGGATCACTAATGGCATGAACAGGGAAGTTCCGATAAATCTGGGAAAGAATGATGAGAAAAAGGCTGAAAATATTGAAAATATTGCTTTCACTTCCGTTCAGCTCAGTGCAGTTTTTACCTCGATCATATTATTGGCAGCATCATTTATTGTTGAAAATACCGACTTAAAAAATGCCTTACTCTGCTTAATTCCTCTTTTTATAGTCTCACAATTTTATTATTTGCTGAATGCCTCTCTTAAAGCACATTCATTATTTAATTACGTAAGCAGAAAACAGTTTATATTTTCATTTCTCTTCCCTTTACTTGCGGTACCACTAACCTATAAATTTAAACTGGAAGGTTTTATAGTTGCCTTTACACTGGCTCTTTTTATTTCCGGAAGTTACATTTATAACGTATCACCCATTTCATATTCGATAAGGTTCGACTGGAAGGAAGTGAAAAATCTTATCAGAATCGGTTTCCCTATTATGGCTGTGGGAATTGCTTATACTTTTTTGAATACTGCAGACAGATGGATCATTGCAGTCTTTTTAGAGCCGGCAGAACTTGGTTATTATAGTATGGCCATTATAGTATTTGGAGGGATGACTTTATTTCCAAGGATCATATCCATGCAATTGTATCCCAGAATGGCTTTTGACTGGGGAAAGTCAAACTCCAAAGAAAAGTTGTTACACTGGACCTGGTTACAAACTAAATACAGTATATTTTTAATAATACCATTGATGGGCGGTGTATTGGTTGTGTTTCCATGGATCATCAGAACGTGGCTTCCTGAATACATTCCCGGAATATTTTCTTTACAGATCATAGTCTTTGGCACTATATTTATGCCATTTTCAGTTGGATGGGGAAATTTGTTGAACATCATTGATAAACAAGTTTATTATTTGATCATCATTGTGTCAGCGGCAATTCTGAACATAATTCTGAATTACATATTAGTACAGGAGGGTTATGGAATAGAGGGGGTCGCCTTTGGTACTACACTTACGTTCGCGATCTACAACATATCCATTATGGTGGTTGGGAAATATCTGCTAAGAAAATTATAAAATACCATCCCAAAAAAGAGTAACAATTAAATAAGACGTATTTTTGAAAACCTTTAGCTTTTAATTTTTTCGTTCTGAATACCGGAATGTACCCTTAAGTAATTAATCTGTACAACCTACAAATTTTGGTCACATGAAATATATTGCAACGGGCATAATTTCACCCTTCCATTTGTATTCATCATTAGGTGCCTTTTATAAATTAAATGACAAGCTAAACACAGACACCGTCAATGCGGTGATTCATGTAATGAAAAACTTCAATGATGAATACCTGATCAAAGAATTTTATTCAAAAAGTTTAACAATAACAGCTAATAGTTCTGATATTAAGATCCTAGATTTGCCAATGCTGTTTGTAAAATTCTGTATAGCTTTAGTATTTTTTAAAAGCAGTAAAACTAATTTTATTGCTCATCATACCTATTTCAATATTAGAGATCTAAAGCATTTTACGGTTAGGGAGTGTTTAAATCTGGGTATAGTTATTTTTGAGGAGGGTACCGGAAGCTATAATACTATCAGACGTGCAGTAACGATAGCCAGAAAGGAAAATTTAAAATTACCATTTCTTCGTACGATACTAAAAAAATTATTTTCAATTATTTATCATCATAAGTTCTTTGTTTTAATAAAAAATGAGAACTTTGAATACTTTCAAAAAGCAATTGAATTTGATATAAAAAATGAATTAACCAAAGACTACGAAACAGAAAAGGGTTTTAAAGAGATACTATTTGATGACTATAGAATTGAAGCAATACCTGCCGAAGAATATAATTTTATGATCAAAGATAATCTGGCAGTTAAACCCCACCCAGGAACTGATCTAAAATTTTATAGTAAAGAAGTACAGATCATTGACAGTAAAGTGAGTGCTGAGAAAATTTTATTTAAAGAAAACGTTAAAAATATTTATGTGAGATACTCCGGGGTTGGTTTGTTTGTAAAAAACAATTTTAACGACATTAATGTTATTAATGTTGAATTTTAATAAATCGTTTACCGTATACTTTTACTTCTTTGTTTGCTTTTCCGGCTTAACATATTACACTGTTTTTGACGGAATTTTTATCAGATACTCTGAAATAAGGGTAGCATATATTATAATTGCATTTGCATTATCGTTTATGTTTCTGGCTTATTTAAAAAAGTATAAAGCAAGCTCAGCATTCGTGTCATTTATTTTTCTGATCTTGTATGGTATTGTACTAGCATTTGCCCATAAATATTTTCAGTCCGGTGCTGAGCTGATTAGATTTATATTATATTTAAATATTTATCTGATCTTATTTAATACGAATATTGAAGTTAATTTTGTTAAGATATGCCAGATCATTTCTGCTATAGGGGTAGTAATGTATGTTATTAGCTATGGGCAAGAGCTTAATTCTTCCTTCAGAGTAACAGGGAATACGGCTTCCGTGATGGGATATGCCTCACTGGTTTATACTTCTTATTTAATAATGTTGATATTAATTAGAGAGAGAACAGATCGTGATAAAATGAAATTATCGATCCTGCCATTATTAGCAGTTGTCGCATCAGGATCGAGGTCCATTCTTTTCATACAAGTCATGACATTTGTTATTGCATATTTTCATAATAACAACATTAATTTTCAGAAATACTTGTTTAAAATAATTAAAAGTACACTGATACTTATTATTTTATTCACGGTAACTTATTTCTCAACAAATATATTTTACAGGTTTGAAATTCTGTTAAGTGGTTCAATGCTTGTTGATACATCCACATCTTTCAGAATCATGATCGTTAATACAGTTATTGATAATCTGAATGAATTTCTGATAACAGGTATTGGCCTGGGTAGCTTTCCATTATGGTTTGAAGCAAAGACTGGCTTAGCTGATGTAGCACCCCACTCAGAGTTCATTTGGTTATTAGTTGAGTTTGGTATAGTGGGCATATTGGTTTATTCCGCTTTTCTATATTTTGCATACAAAAAAAGTTCCCGGAAAAACATCTTAGTAATCATATTTGTACTGCTTCAGGTAATACCTCTTCATTTTGCCAATTCGTTCTATTTTTATCAGGTTGGAATGTTGCAGTTTGCATTTTTAGGTTATTTGCACAGAAAAAAATGTACTGCCGATTACAATTTGCCTGATGTTGTGCGTATACAAAAAAAGGTTATTTCATGAATTCAGTAGATTTTGATAATGGTAAATATCTGATTGAAAACGTAAAAGACTTCAATATTGTTCAAAAAGGGACCACATCCTTTGTTAATAACTTTTCTTTTTTAGAATTGATCAAGCTGGAGTATTCTGTACTTCAACAAATTGATCACTGGCATGTTGACGGAATAATGTTAGTCAAAGTCATTAATTTTTTTAAAAAGGATAAGATCCACAGATACAGTTTCGATTTCACTTCTATCGCCGGAGAAGTATTCAGGAATGCAGAAATGAATAGAGAGGAAATTGCCGTAATTGGTACAACTGAAGACAATTTGAATAAATTTATTCAATTTCTTCAGAATGAGTACAAAGAACTAAATATTACTTTTTCAAGAAACGGCTATTTTCAATCAGACAATGAGACTGCTAACGTCATTAATACATTAAAAGAATTAAATCCTGACAGGATCATAGTTGGTATGGGTTCTCCGTATCAGGAAAAATTTGTTGCGGAGTTAAAAAAGTCTGGCATCATGGCCGGTGTTTATACTTGTGGTGGATTCATGCATCAAACGGCACAGAGAGGAAGGGATTATTATCCAAAGATATTTGATAAGTTAAATATCAGATGGCTTTACAGGATTATTGATGAACCAAAACTTATTTATCGATACGCTGTTCTTTATCCGATCTCAGTTATCTTTATTGTGTTGATCATTCTTAAAAAAAACTGATCGTACAGAAAGTTTTACCTGATTTAGATAAAAAGTTTATAGTGGCGATTGTTCACAATATGTATTTAATGCCGATATTTATACCAAAATTGTTTTCGAGCAACATTCCATTATCATACGCAGTATCTACTGTAAATGAATAAATATTATCATTAAGTAATAATGGAATTTCTAAACCTAAAAAAAGACTTAATTGGTTTACATATGGATTAAAGAGATTGTTTTTGATTATATCTGTAGGTATTCTATTGTCCCATCTTTTTCCATAATTTCTGCTGAAGGTGCTCTTTGCAGTAAGTATAAGATTGCTCGGCAAATCAAACGATGCCCCTATGTGATGTGCCACTACACGATTGTTAAAAACACCTATATTTGGATCCGAACTTGGTAAAAATAAAGGTATACCGATTGTATTTCCATTGTAAACCCATCCTGCCCGGTATGTCCCATGATTGTAGTAATTTTCATTTCCTCTAAAAGAATCTCTTAATCCTTCAGGTTCAGGTACTCTGGGCCCATCCTGGTATTTCGTATAAAGAAATTCGTAGGTAAGTTTTCGTACGGGTAGATTAAAACGGTCTGCCGGTTTAATCGTAATCCCTGTTAATGCATCCTGCAAGCTTTTTAACTTTAGATTGTCTTTGGTCTCAAGAGGAAATTGGCGATAAACTTTCATATCAAAAGAGTCCAGTTCAAGAAAGAAGCCAAAATCCCAGGCACCGAGTTGGTCACCAACAATATAATCCCTGTCTTCCGGTGGAGCATCTTCATCTCCACCCACTGCAAAAAACACCTTCCAGAAATCATCAAAGGTATTTGGTAGCTGTATGCCATCAGGTCTTGTACCACCCCACAATACATACTGCGCAATTCCCCCATACAGATTCAGAGGAAAATCTCCTCCAAAACGGGCGTGACCTACTTTTTCGTGATAGAGTACATCAGATACAAAACGTTCGCTGCCTAACCAGCCATGTGCAATGTGGCCTTTTATTTGGATAAAATCGCGGGTAAAGGGTAGGGACGTCCAGTCGGACAGGCCGGCCCGTATTTGCGGGATGGGAGGCGCGTTGCCGCTGACGCCGAGGGAACCCATTCCAAGCTCGTCATCATGAATGGGGGAGGTGTTGAGAAAACGTCCTGCCTGTAGGAACAGCCCGTATGCATCGAGCCGCGCGTATCCCTGGGTGAAGTTGGCTGTGGACTGGGTGCCGGGGCGTGCGATGAAATCGGCACCATAGCTGAGGGTAAGGTTATTGGTAATTTGGTTATTGGAGCTGTGGGCCTGAATACGGGTCAGCAGCTGGCTTCCCTCTGAGGAGAACATCCCATGGCGGTTGCTCTGCAGCCAGAAGGGGGTGGCGCCGGATGAGCT
>Ga0209943_1000626_pt1 | contig 24009 bp, 18 predicted proteins | sample SalPonR1_B_D2_MG_FD_185698 | JGI IMG/M metagenome (GOLD analysis project Ga0209943, IMG submission 185698) | Salt pond soil microbial communities from South San Francisco under conditions of wetland restoration - Salt Pond MetaG R1_B_D2_MG... ... | reverse complement strand
TTTTACACTATCACCTTTTTTTAGGGTTTTTTGTTCACCCTCAGCATTATTTTCACTGGTGATGATGCTTACAGGCCCCTCTGCTACCTGCCAGAACTCTGAACGTCTGTGGTGATATTGCCAGGAAAGGCGAGCTCCCGGAGCAACAAGCAAAATTTTAGGACTAATATTTTTCGTTCTGTTATTTATAAGTGAAACAGCATTGCCGGGGAAATACTTCTGGATGAACTCAACTGCTGAGTTCTCATCAATCACAAAATAACCGCCCCATGGACGCCCCATCTCTTTTGATTCGATTGCAATTCCATTGTCAGATAGCTGTTCTTCAATTCTGTTAAAAATCTTCTCTTCCGGTGTGTAACTCATATTTTACTAATATTAAGGTCATTACATTGTTTTGCATGACAATGTAAGAAGAATACACTTTTTCCACGATATAAATATTCAGCGACAGATTGGTCAGCAGGATCATGCTAGCCGCGAAGATTTTTAATAGGGTCTTTATGAAGAGCTTAAGGGGATGTTTACACTAAATGTAGTCCCTTGTCCCGGTAAACTGTTGATGTTTAGGTTACCGTTATGGAGTTTAGTAAACTTGTAAATAATGGTGGTTCCGAGTCCGGTGCCTTTCTCACCGCTGGTACCCTCCGTAGTATCGGGATTATTGCCGGATCTAATTTTTTGGATGGTTTCTTTACTCATACCAATACCATTGTCTTTAACGGTAAGTGTAAGCGTATTTGATGTTGAATCGAGGCTAATAGTACTCTTTATACGTCCTCCTTCGGGTGTGAATTTTATGGCATTTGAAAGCAGATTTCCAAAAATCTGTTTAAATTTTTCAGCATCTATTTGTACTGCTTTGTTGATATTTGCTGTGTCGAACGTAAGGGAGATATTTTTCAGATTGGCTGTAGATTTGTAGAGTTTCTTCAGATTGAGAACAATCTCATCGATATGAGTCTCTTTACGATCGAGCTCAAACCCGTTTTGACCAATCAGTGTGTAGTTCAGTATATCAGAAATTAATTGATTGAGCTGTTCTGAGCTGTATTTCAAATTCAGTAGCAGCTCCCGTACCTCTTCATCTTTTTCCAGCGACTCCAGATTTAAGAGTAATTCACCGATGCCGATTATGCCATTTAATGGTGAGCGCAAGTCGTGGCTGAGGATTTTCATCAGGTCGGACTGGAATTGGTTATGCTTTTCGAGCTCAAGATTTTTTTTACGCAATTCCAGCTGCGTCATCACCTGACTTGCAAGAACGGTAAGATTTTTCTTCTCTTCCTCTGAGGCTTTTCGTGGTTTATAGTCAAGAACACAAAGAGACCCAATACCATATCCCTTAGGTGTAATTAATGGTGCACCAAGGTAGTATCTCAAAAAAGGTTTTCCATTCACATATGGAAAATTTCTAGTACGTTCGTCTTTTTGCAAATCAGTAATCTCAAGCGTCTCGTTTTCGAAGATGGTATACTGGCAAACAGACTTATCTCTCGGTAACTCTCGTAAATTTTCAGAAAGGCCGTGAATGGATTTTGACCACTGAACATCTTCATAGATAAGGTTTATCATTGCTCTTGGCGTGTTGGTAATAGAAGATGCGAGCTCAGTTATTTCATCAAAACTGATTTCGGGTGCCGTTTCAAGTATTTGATACTGTTTTAACTCCCGCAGGCGATCTTGTTCAACATCCTTACTTTTTTGAGGGGCAGACTCAGTTACTAATTCCATTCTTAAATGCTGTAATTCTTAATTTAACTGCAGGTCAGCAATCAGGTTTTTTAAATCATCAAAATGGATAGGTTTAACCAAAAAGCCAGCAGACCCGGACTCTTCTGCTTTTTTTCGATGTTTTTCATCAGAATTTCCTGATATAAATATCACGTGCATTTTTCCGGAAGGGTTGATTTGGTTCACAAAATCGATACCGGATTCACCATTTCCCAGATTTATATCCACCAACATCAGGTCGGGGTTAAAATGAATAACAGATTTTTTTGCTTTATCGGCATTAAGTGCTTTTAGTGTATTATTGTAGCCTATTTTGTTGAGTTGAGTCTCTATAACCAAGGCTTGAATTGCATTATCTTCAACAATTAAAATTTTCATTTCTAAATTATTCAGCATTAAAAAGGTTGATGTCTATTTGTAAATAAGTGCGTTGCTCGATCCCTTTACATAATCATTTTTTTGGAATCGTATTTCAATTTTTTTCTCACCATTTTCCAGTTTATTAATGTTGGCATTAATCTGGTCGAGAAATGTATTTAACAGCAGAAATTCAAAGGATGTCTTCTCATTTTCACTGGCTTCATCAAGAATATCGTTTAAGCCACTTAATTGAACCTGGATGGTTTCATCCACATGAGTCAGTTTGATGGTAATTTCAGTGCTGTCTGAGTTGTTTAAATTTCTTTTAATATTGAGGAGCTCGTTTATAGCCAGGCTTAGCGGTACGGCCTGGTTCAGATTTAATTTAATGTGAGAACCCGATTCGATGTTAAATGTATAGGATTCAGATTCATTTTTTGCGTAAAGAGTATCGATAACCGTATGGAGATACTCTACGAAGTCAATTAATACTACATCTTCTTGCTGGTAGAGGGTCTCATGAATTTTTGCAATAGAAAAGATTCTGCTGTGTACCTCACGCAATTTGGAAACAACTGCCGGCTCATCTTCGTTTATGATCTGCAGATCAATGAGTCCGGCAATAATAGCGAGGTTGTTTTTTACCCGATGGTGGACTTCCTGCAGGAGGATATCTTTTTCCTGCACAGACTGTTGAAGGTTTATCTCAAGCTGTTTTTGCTCTCTCAAATCCACGTAAATACCATAAACAGCAATTACCTTTTTATCGTAAATAATTGGAACAGTATTTACCAGTACAGGAATTTTTTGGCGGCTTTTAGTAAGTCGTGTTGTTTCCTGGGTATTAGCGATACCTTCGAAGGCCTGGCGGTTGACCTCTAAAGAGTCGCTAAGATTCTGTTCAGATGTAATTAGTTTATTAACATTTTTATTGAAAACCTCCTCTTCGTTATACCCAAAAAGTGAGATAAAGCTATCATTTACTTTCTCAACAAAACCATCCGAGCCGATCATTACCATAGCAAGAGGCGAATTTTCAAAAAGCTGCGACATCAGCTCAAAGTTTTTTTCCCTGTCATTTTCTGCTTCAATATAATCTGTTTTATCGACGGCTGTGGCCACAAGGAACTCTTTTTCATGGCTCACAAATTTATTAAAATGGAAGTGGTAAAAATGTGATCCGTCATTTTTTGTAGATACTCTGGCAACAAAGTTTCCACTGCCAGTTTCGAATATTTTTTCAATAACGCTTTCGACCCATGGCTTGTCCTCTTCATCAAAAAGGGAAATGCAGCTCATGGATTTGAGCTCAGTGGCTGTGTACCCCAAATCGTGATTCAGGGCGTTATTCCAGCGCTCTAAATTTCCCTGTTTATTCACCACAATAAAAATTCCCGGTATACTGTTTAGTGCTGTTTGCGAAAACCGCCTCTCCTCTTCGAGTGAAAACTGAGTATTTTTTTCAACAGTTTTATCCCGAAAAGTGTTAATGACGTTGAGAGTACCATCTCCATTTCTGTATACTACAGATGTGATTTCAACTGGTATAATGGATCCATCTTTGTGAATGTACTCCTTCTCACCTTCATAGTAGGCATTCTCTTCTCGTGCCTGCAGCATTTCGAGATGGCCCGGGTGCTCCTCATCAACAATTAAGGATCGCCCGCCATCGATTAACTCATCACGGTTATAGCCAAGCATGGTACATGCAGCCGGGTTTACATCAAGAATTTCGCCTGTTGAGTTACCCAGAATTATACCGGATACTGAGTGTTTAAAATGGTGGCTGTATTTCTCTTCCGAATCCCTTAAAGACATTAAAGCCTGCATATTTGATGTAACATCATTAAATACCAGCAGGATTTTCGGGGAATCTCCATCGATAAGGCTAATGCTAACCTTACACCAAGAATTCTCTTCATTATCAACAGAAACCGTTAGTTCGGAAGAGGATTTTTTCTTGTCTGAAATCTCTCTTAAATTTAAAATCATCCGCAGGGCATAGTCATTACCTGCAGCAACCATTTTTTGGCAGCGTTGATAAATATTGCTGTTTTTGTCGTTTGGATCTATCCAGCAGGGGCAATTGGCTCCTTTCGGCCATGCGTTGTTTACAGCAATAACGTTTCCATCCTCATCCAGAATAGCTGCAGAGCCCGGGATTGCATCAAGAAGGTATTTTTCTGTTTTTGATAAATTAATGGTTCCTTTTTTCAAAATATAAATCTATATAAATCTATGAGTTTCAATACATGCGTACCCCTGAGTATCTATTCATGAAATATACTCAAGTATCGATTCTCTAAGATGACGTTAAAAACGTAATTTATTTTCTCCCATTTCGCCTAGCGGTATACAATAATAGCTTAGGTATTTTTACGCATCAGGATAGGCAGGCTCGTATGTTTTTCCATTGCGTACGTTATGAAGCGCCTCTGCCAATTCCGACCTGGAAGGCTCATAATACAGATATCCGTCAACACCCTCGTTTAGTATTGGTGCTATGAGTGATCTGTTACGGTACATGTGAAGGGCGATAATTTTGGCATCTTTTATCTCGTTCTTCAGAGTCTTAATAATCTGTTGCGATGGCTGATGACATCCCATTAAATCAACCAGAAAAAGAGGTTTAGTTCCTTTCATTTGGATCGTTTTTACATCCGCAGGGACGATGGTTAAAATGTTACTGATACTGTCGGTAGCGGAATATATCAAATTGGCAAGGCTCTTTGCCCTCACAGAATGTTCCGACAGAATAATAATACGGGGGATGCTTTTCTCCATAGATAAACCTAATCAGCATCCCGATATAACGAAATAGGTTTATAGGACTAAATTCATTTTGACGGTATTCGTATAAAAGCGTAGGTAGGAACGGGGCTTACTCACTGTCGGGAGAGATAATATTGTGCTGAAAAGCAAATTTTACAAGCCCGGCAGTATTTCTTGCTCCTGTTTTCTGCAGAAGGTTACGTCTGTGGGCATCTACGGTTCTGGAGCTAATGAATAACTTTTCACCAATTTCCTGGTTGGTATGCTCTTTTACGATGAGTTCAAGAATTTCAAGTTCCCGATCGGTTATGTGGACGGGTTCGTGACCGCTTGATTTTCCTTTCCCCTTCACAAGATCCATCATAATACTATTTGTGGCCTCATCGCTGAAGTAGTGCTTTCCATTCATAATGGCAAAAACAGCCTCTTTTAACTCACTTCTCCCGGCACTTTTCATGATGTATCCTGATGCACCGGCCTGTATCATCTGGCGAATATGGAGATCGTCATTACTCATCGTTAAGGCAAGCACTTTAATATCGGGGTATTTCTCTTTCACTGTACGTGTGGCCTCAATGCCATCCATTTCAGGCATATTGATATCCATGATAATCAGATCAATAACGGTGGCTTTGAGAGCTTCCAGGACTTCCTTGCCGTTACTGGCTTCTGCTTCGATATCTATGCCTACATGTGGTTCCAGCATTAATTTAATACCGTCCCGCACTATTTTGTGATCGTCGGCGAGTAAAATTTTTATGTTTGCCATAACTTTCCCTGCAACTCTTCTATAAATAAAGGTATCTAAATTGGAACAATTACCGAAATTATTGTTCCTTTGTCTTTTGAGCTTACAATATCCAGCTCAGCAGACATCGCTCCGGCCCTTGTTTTCATACTGCGAAGGCCGAGTCCGCCTCCGTTTACATTTTTTTGAACATTGAATCCCATTCCGTTGTCCTCAATTACGAGCAGTATCTCATCATTGGAATATACAAGCTGAACATCAATTTTATCTGGCTCTCCGTGTCGGATTGAGTTATTGAGTGCCTCTTGCAATATGCGGTACAAGTTGATTTGGATATTGCTTGGAATATTTGCGTCGGAAATGTTTTTATAGAGGGTAAGCTTAATATTATTATTGTTTTTCAAGTTATTCACCAGGGATTCAACAGCGAGTTCCAGCCCATAATCCTGAATAGCTTTCGGCAACAGATTTTGAGAAATATTTCTTGTTTCAGAAATGGCATGATTAAGGAGCTCAAGCCCTGTTTTAAAAGAACGGTCAAGTTTTCCAGGGATATCTTTTAGATCTTCATACACAGATTTCAGGTTCATATTCGAGGCTGATAAATATTGCCCGAGCCCATCGTGCAGTTCTTTGGCGATTCGCTGACGCTCTCGCTCTTCACCTTCAATAATAGCGCTAATGGCTTTTTCTTCAGCTTTTCTCTGTTCTGTAATATCGTGTGCTATAACCAGGCGATGGCGCTTTCTTTTGTAAAAAATGTTAGAGGCAGATATTTCTACAATTAACTTTTTTCCCGACTTCGTAAGGTGATCCCACTCTTTGAATTCGGTTCTCTCTTTTTCAAGGTTTTCTTCCAGATCTCTTTTTAACCTTGCAAGGTCACTTTCAGGACGAATGTCAGCAATCGTCATATCGAGCATCTCTTTTCTTGTGTAGCCATATTTTTTTAATGCAGATTTGTTGACTGTAACGAATTTTAGCGTGTCCGGATCATAGATCCACATTGGGATTGGATTCTGCTCAAACAGAAGCCTGTACTGCTCTTCTGAGGATTTTAGTTCTTCTCTTGCATTTACTTCTTCGGTAATATCCGAAATGGTTCCTACCATGTAGGTAACGTTGCCATTGTCTTTAATGAAATATCCTTTGTCTATTACAATCGAATAATCGCCTTTTCCATTTTTAAACTTGTAATACTCGTGCCAGGATTCGGCACCTTCGGCAACAGATTTTTCAAGTGAATCGACAATTTTTTCTTTGTAGTCGGGGTGCAGATGAGATTTCCACCAATGATAGGTAGGCTTAACCTGGTCCTCATCAAACATAAATTTGGTAAGCCAGCCCTCGCTCCACCATACTTCATCGGTTTTGCAATTCCATTCGTATAGAACATCGTTCGAACTTTTTGCAATCATTTCAAACTTCCTGCTCTGGTGCTCCAGTGTATTTTGGTATTCAATTTCTTTGGTTTTATCGACCATGGCACCAATAATTCGAATGATGCTACCATCTTTATCCCGAACAAGCATCGCCGAATCGGCAATTTGTTTTTTTTGATTGTTTACATCAAGAAATGAATATTCTTCATGCCAATATATATCTCCATTTATTTCTGCGTTTTCCATACTTTTTATTACCCGTTCCTGATCTTTCAGGGCAATGCGCTTATGCCAAAATCTGGGGTCATCTTTATAGTCAGACTCATCATACCCTAAAAGTGTTTCAATTCCTTCTCCCCACCACAACTGCTCCTTGTTGGGATCCCACTCCCAAATTACATCACTTGTGATATTAGCGGCTATTTCAAATCGTTTCTGTTCAGACTCCAGCTGTTTTTCAATACGTTTAATTTCGGTGATATCGAGGACTGTGCCGTTTATCATCCATTTTTTTTCATTTTGATCATAAAAGCGTTCACCCCGAAGCTGAACATGCCCGGATTGCCCATCGCGAATGATTCGATGAATAGATTCGAAGCGTTTATTTATAAGTTCATTCTCAAGAACACTCCTTACTGTCTCTCTGTCGTCTGGGTGAGTAAGTTTCAGATAATTTTGAATTGTGGGTTTATAGCTGTCAATTTGCTTGCCATAAATGTCATATACAATTTCAGACCACCAGAGAGTATTGTCTTCCAGATTAAGGGTCCAATAGCCTAGTTTAGCAATTTCCTGAGCTTGTAAAAGCTGGTCGCGGCTGCGCTGTAGCTCGGCTTGCTGCTCTTTTATGTACGAAATATCCTGTACGGTACTCAACCTGTATTCGGTTTTATTTTCAGCATCCGTTACAAGGGCAAGGTTAACCAGAGCTTGAAAAATTTCTCCGTTCTTTTTCTGCAAAGATGTTTCAAATATGGTCTGGCCATAATCGGATAGTTCTTTTACAACCCGGTTCATGTCGTGCAGAGAGCCTGGAGCGTAGATATCTGATACATTAACCCCGATCAATTCATCAATTTCATAACCCAGAAGTTCGGCGAAGGCTGTGTTTACACGTACTAAATTACCCGTATTATGATTGCTTACCCCCAATGCGGTGTTAGAGAACCGGTAAACATTCGCCAGCATTTTATTTTCTTGTTCTGCTTCTACGCGATCTGTGATATCCACATGAGTACCGGTCATTTTTGAAGGATTTCCATCTTCATCATGCTCAACAATTTTTCCCCGATCTAAAATCCATACCCAGTGGCCACTTTTATGCCTCATTCTCACTTCACATTCGTATGTGTCTGTCTGTCCGTTAAAGTACCTTTCAACGGTATCGTTAAATAGTTTTAAGTCATCAGGGTGTACTAATTTATTCCATGTTTCAATGGATATGGGCTCCAGCTCTTCTCGTGTGTAACCAACGAGAGACGCCCATATTTCATCGATATAGACTTCGCCTGTTTGCGGGTTCCATTCCCAAAGTCCGATATTGGCACTTTTCGTAGTAATCTGAAGTCGCTCACGGCTCTCTCTGGTAGCTTTTTCAAGCGAAATGCGTTCGGAAATGTCAAGATGTGTGCCGAGTATGCGTTCAGGTGTGGTTTCATCAATCCATGATACGACTTCCCCACGATCCAGGATATAAACCCAATGGCCATTTTTATGCTGCATTCGTATTGTATTTTCATAGAACTTTCGGTTTCCGTGAAAATATTCATCAAATATTTCGAGTGTTTTCTCTTTGTCATCGGGGTGGGTTAACTCTTCCCATTTTTTATAGCTAACCGGTGAAAGCTCTTCAACGGTATACCCGAGTTGTTTGGCCCACTCCTCATCAATGATAAGTTCACCGGTCTGTACCCTCCAGTCCCATAATCCAACTCGTCCACCCTTTACAGCAAGTGAAAGCCGCTCCTCTTTTTCACGGACAGATTCTTCCATTTCTTTGCGCTCAGTAATATCCTGCAACGTACCATAGAGTCCTGCCAGTTGTCCGTCTTCATCAAATGTTAATGTACCCTTACCATGCATCCACCGCACTTCACGATCATTTTCTCGAATAATTTTAAACTCTTTGTCGAAGAATCTCCCGGTTTTTGCAAGCTCTTTTATATAATCAACCATTTCCTGTCTGTGATCGTCGTGAAGGATTGTAATCCACTCTTCCTCGTTTAAGTGAAAGGCTGGGTCAATTCCTAAAAGCGTGTAAAAAACATCGGACCCCGTTAGAGAGCCTTCAATAAAATTGAGTTTATAGCTCCCTATAGAAGCTACTTTTTGTGTTTGGTTTAGCAGCTGCTCTCTTTCACGAAGATTCTCTTCCATTTTTTTTCGTTCTGTAATATCCAAACCTATTCCAAGCGATCGCGACTCACTAAGCTGAATATTTGTCCAGGTTGTATTTAGAAGTTCTCCGGTTTTTGTAACCAATTCCAAATCATACCAGGTACCATCAGACTGCTCTATCGCTTTTTTAACGAGGCTGTAGTTATCATCCGTAGTGATTAATTCCACGATGTCATTTTGATCTAAATCCTCGTTGGAAAAGCCAAAACGCTGCTCAAAATAACGGTTTACTTCAGAGATTTTGTGGTTGCTGTCATGCAAATTTATAAAAAGTGGCATACTGTCGAATATTAACCGTAGCTGCTCTCTCTCTTCCATAATTTGATTTTCGAGCATTCGCTGTTCCGTCACATCATACCCCACACCTACAAAAGTATCATCACTCAGCTGAATATTCGTCCACATTTGCAGGCGCTCGTCTCCTTTCTTTGTGGTTACTCGATATTCATTCCAGCCTTTCTTCTGTTTCATAATATCAGAGATAACCTTTTTTCTGTATGATGGATCGGGGTAGCAAAGCTCCAGGAGACTGCTCTGTTTAATATCTTCCCGTGTCCACCCCAAAATTTCCTGGTGGTGAGCATTGGTGGAAATTACATCCCGTTCTGAATTGTAGATGTTAATAAGCACAGGAATTCGATTAAACAGTTTGCTGAGCCGTTCACGCTCAATCTGAAGCTCCTCTTCCAGTTCCTTTCTTTGAGTAATGTCCATCGTTATGCCGTTAAAGATATTCGTCTCTGTATCCGGCAATACCTCAGCTCTCGTCCAGTACCAGCGAACTTTACCATTGGGTAGCTGCACCCTATACTGGTGATCAAACGGTTTGCCATTTTCTCTTGATTTGGCAACTTTTTCCTCAAACTCTTTTATGTCTTTGTAGTATACCCGGTTAAAAACTTTTTGAATGTTTAATGTCTCGTTTTCAGGATAACCAAACATTTGGTTATGATTTTTAGAAGAGATATAAATATCGTCATCTGCATGGTATTCCCATGTGGTCATATTGGCGGCATCCAGTGCGATGTCGAGCCTTATCTTTTGATTTTCGAGCACCTTGTTGTTCTTCCGGATAAATCTCTCATAGCTCTTGATCATGCCATAAAGAAGAATGGCAGTCATCGACACGAACAAAAACCCTTTAATGGTCTGAAGTACTGATAACAAATTGGAATCATCAATCCACAGATCTACAAGATAATCGGATGTTGTAATCCAAAGGAGTGCAAATATAAAGTAGATGATACTGATTCGAAGTGGCGTAAATTTCATAGAAAAACTCCAAAGGGGTTAACAAGCCTTTTTCCTGGTATATGAAGAGATATTTAATCTCCGGAATGCTTTGTCGGATAATAGCTATTCCTGTCTGCGGATGCTCAGTTAAAACACCCGGTTCTCTTTTTCCGGATATATAATATGTCTATTTACAAGTTAATTTCGATGAAATCAACAGCCTGCTTAATCGTTTCTTAAAGAAATCGATGGGTTGTTTTAAAAAGGAAAGATAACCGTACTGTGCGGTTTACCACTTACCTTCCCGTACAGGGTAACTACCGAGTATTTTTAAATACTGAGATTTCCTGCTCAGTTTTTCGAGGGCATCAGCTACTCTGGGCTCATCCCGGTTTCCTTCAATATCAAGATAAAAAAGTGATTGCCAGGGATGCCCTATTCTGGGTCTCGACTCCAGTTTGGTCATGTTTATTCCATTTTTGCCCAAAAGGTTAAGGCAGTCTAAAAGTGCCCCTTTTTCATCAATGGTTGCAAAAATGAGGGATGTTTTGGTATTAAGCTGCGGATCGCAGTGAATCGGTTCGGGCCCAACAATTAAAAACCGGGTATAATTTTCAGGCTGATTCGCCAGATCCCGTTTCAATATGGTGAGCCCGTAAATTTCTGCAGCATACGAACTCGCTATTGCTGCCTGAGAAAGATCGTCGTCGTCCCTTACTTTTCTGGCAGCCATTGCCGTATCAAAGTATGATTCGACGTGGCAGCGGGGCAGGGAGGTTAAAAATTTACTGCATTGGGCAATCGCCTGTGGATGCGAAAGGATCCTCCTGATGTTTGTGACCTCAACGTCTTTGGGCGCCATCAAACAGTGGTTGATGTGCAGCACCTCTTCCCCCATAACAAACAGATCTTTCTCATTTAACAGATCGTACGTATCGTTGATGGAACCGGCTGTGGTATTCTCTATAGGCAGTATGGATACATCGGCTTCACCATTGAGTACTGCATTAGCGGCCTCTTCGAACCGGGTATACCCTATACAGTTAACATTGGTGTATCGCTGCTCGAAATGTCGCATGGCCGCCTGATGACTAAAAGCGCCATCAGTACCCTGGTATGAAACACGTATCGTTTGGTCGGCATCTTTTTCATTTTGGTGGTCGACCAGGGCATGTGTTTGAAAGCGAACGGAGTGCTGAATAATTTCCCGAAACAGCTGCTCCAGGAAGAAAGGATCCAGGCCATATTCAGGGGCCCTGGCTCGAATTTTTTGAAGTAACTCTTCCTCTCTCTTTGGGTCGCGAATGTCAGCAGATCGATCTAATTTTCCGCTAATTACTTTGCGTACAATATTTTGTCGCTCACCCAGCGCTTTTACGATGGTATCGTCTAACTTATCAATGGTTTTTCTAATTTCGTCTAAAGGCTCGTCGGGCATAGCTGATTTAAAAGTTTACTATCTGTTTTTTATTTCCTGAATTTTTTGAAGAATGGTATTTCGGTCCATTTTCTTATACCGTTCGGGCAGCAGCGCCTTGGACGTACATTCAATAATGGCTGCGTATGTTTGAAGTTCAACTTCTGCGGGATACGTGGGAGGGAGGAAGTCTCTGAATACATCGTCAAGAAGTTCCGGTGTTGCTTTCTCCTCACCCAGGGATGCCAGCCTGAATTTTGCCCGGGTTAAAGCAGCCTCCATGTCGGCCCCCGAAAAAGACTGTGTACCTTTTAAAATTGATTTTGGAATATAATCATCGGTTTGCAAAAGCCCGGTTTTACGCTTCATTACCTCAAATAATTCTCTTCGTTCTTCTTCTGTTTCAGGCGGAAAAAGTGCAATGTGTTCTTCTGCACGTCCCTGCCTTTTCAGGTCGATGGGCATTAGATCGGGGCGCGCGGTCATCAGGAACCAAATAATTCGTCCCCGGTTTTTTGTGTCGCTCATAAACGTGGCGATTTGCGAAAAGACGCGGCTCGAAACGCCGCTGTCGCCCGATGACGCTCGGTCCCCGAGGTATGCATCTGCTTCGTCGATCATCACAGCTACCGGCGCCATCGCTTTCAACAGGTGCAGAATTTTTTCAAGGTTTCCTTCGGTGACTCCCTGCCACTGGCTCCGGAAGTTTTTAAGCTTCACCATAGGAATGCCAACCTCACCGCTGAAACAGGTGACAAGATAGGTTTTACCGGTTCCAACAGGCCCGCAAACAAGGTAGCCCATGGGGATCACATCTCTTCGGCCTTGCTGGAGTGCTTTTACCGCAGACCTCAAATGTTTTTTTACTTTAGTGTGCCCGGCAACTGAATCGAGAGTGTTATCTGTGGGAACAAATTCCAGCAGTCCGTACGCTTCGGCTTCTATCATCTCCTTTTTGATGGCCGATAGAGATTCCCACGTAATTTTTTCTGAATACTGAGTAGCGTTTGAGAGAATATTTTTCAGTTTTAAAAATCCAAGACCTGCGGTTTGTTGCGCAACAACAGGTTTTGGGATATCTGAAATATCTTCATACTGATCGGGAGGACATTCTACATTCAGATAGTTTAAACGGTCGTCTTCGTCGGGAAGGGGAATACGAATATCAGAGGAGTAAGGATGTTGAACCAGTGTCCTGTTAATGTCTGATAGATTTTCTGCCAACAGCGTAATTGTAAAATCGGCAGCAAGAAATAACGGGTCGTGAGCCCATTTTAATAGGTAAACCAGTGCATTTCGGTCTTCGGTACCTGCATTAGCCGCCTCGTTTGCCGGTATAATTGTCTCGGCGTAATCGATGATAATCGCAATGCTTTTATTCTGGTCGAGGCGTGATCGGAAATACTGCTCCAGTACAGAAAAAGCACGAACAGGGTCTTTGGGCATTTTTTTTGCGTATTCCGTACCCGCAAGAGAGTCATAGCCGGAAACGGCTCTGCTAAAATCCTTTTGCGACTCCTGATCTCTGAAATAGATGCCGGTCGCACGATCGTAAAATATGACGATATCCCGGGCGCCAAAAAATTCATCCGCTAAAAAGTGTTTCAAACGTTGATAGGAAAGATTGTCTTCTTCGTTGATTTGAACCAGGTCGTGGATATTTCCGTGCAGTACAAACTGATTCAGAGACCGGCTCAGATATTTTTTTGCAAGGTTTTGTGCCCAATCAGGATAGTGCTCAATCATAACAGGTATTGGTTAATCAGTCGTTGTTAATTACCAGCTTCACAGTTTCGAGTCTGCTTTGTGTGGCTTTGGAAATAATAAATGTGTTACCGCCGAACTTTATCTCCTCGTTTACCTTAGGAATACGTCCCGTGTGATTAATAATATACCCGGCTATTGTTTCGAACTCACCAGCATCGATTTCCAGCGCACACTCCGGGTAACGGTCCATAAGCTCATCAATTTCAACAGATCCGGCCAGCAAAAACGTGTTTGGAGACAGCTTTTTGATGTCATCGTCTTCCTTGTCATATTCGTCCTGAATATCACCCACAACTTCTTCAATCAGGTCCTCAATGGTAACCATACCTGCTGTGCCACCATATTCATCTATAACCACGGCCACGGAGATGTTACTCTGTCGAAATTCGGTTAGAAGGTCTTTCGATTTTTTACTGGAGGGAATCAGTTTCACAGGACGGATAATGTCGCCAATCTTTTGTGGATTGCTAAACAGATCATACGCAAAAACAACACCAATAATATCGTCAATGGTATCCTGAAACACAGGTATTTTTGAGTACCCCGATTCAATAAATGCTTTTTTTAGCTCTTCGAGCGATGAATTTCGTTCCACCGCAACAATCTCGGTTCGGGGCACCATGGTTTCACGCACTCGTTTATTTGACAGTTCAAGCACGTTATGAAGAATTTCAGAATCGTCATGGTCAATTTCCTGGCTGCCGCCGCTCTCCATCAATTCCCTGAAAATCATCTCAACATCCTGTCGCCGAAAAATCTTTTCACTTCGTTCCTGCCCTACATTAAACGCTCTCACAAGTATATTGGACGCTTTATTACTCAAAAATATGAGAGGTCTGAGAAGAATATTGATCACCTTAAGGGGAACCGCTACAATGCTTACCATGTAATCTGCCAGCACACGGAAAATAGCCTTTGCGAGTATTTCACCGATAAGCAGTATCAGCACAGAGGCTACGATCGTCTGAATAATCAGGATCACGGCTTCGCTTGGGTAGACCCCGAAAATGTTGAAATAGATCACCTGAATGGGTTCAGCCAAATAGATAGCCATAAGTGTGGCGTACAATACGTTAACAATATTGTTGCCTACCAGTGTTGTGGTGAGAAACCGTTCTGGATTTTCACTGAAAAATGCCAGGGTGCGGCCTTTAAATGAATTTTTCCTCGACTCGATTTCGAGTTTCAGCTTGTTGGCCGTAACAAAAGCCATTTCCGAACCGGAAAAAAAGCCGCTCAAAAGAACGGTTAATGCGATATAGATAGTTTCTGTCATCAACAAAAATTAGATATAGAAGACCGGATAAACCAGTACCGGATAAAATTTCTTCGGGGGTGGATGCTCATATGCTACAGCAGTGTCATCTGTTTTTGAACTCTGCCTTCCTTTTTTCCAAAAATGCTGATGTACCCTCTTTAAAATCTTCGGTTTCGCAAAGCTGACCAAACAGCACAGCTTCTTTGGTAAAACCGTGATCAGGTCGTGAAGCCAAAACGGCCTGCATCGCTTTATGAACAGCAAGAGGCCCGTTTTTGATGATTTTTTCTGCCAGGTTCACAGCTTCTTCCATCACGGTTTCGGATGAATGGATACTGCTAACAAGTCCAAACCGCTCTGCTTCTTCAGCGTTGACAGGGCTGCCGGTCAGAATCATTTCCATCGCTTTTGATATACCCACAAGTGATGGAAGCCGCTGTGTGCCACCGTAGCCGGGAATAAGGCCCAGGGAAACCTCGGGCAAACCAATAAGCGCATTTTCTGTTGCGATTCGAATGTGGCAAGCCATTGCAAGTTCTGCGCCGCCGCCAAGCGCATATCCATTGATAAGGGCAATTACAGGCTTACTGCTCTGCTCAATAAATGAAAAAATCTGCTGTCCATTCGATGATAGTTTTTCGCCGGTTTGGCGGTTCAGTTCTCGTAACTCTTTAATATCTGCTCCGGCAACAAATGCTTTATCTCCGCTGCCTGTAAGTATGGTGGCTTTTATTTGGCTGCGCTCTTCAATGTAGGTGAAAGCAGAACGCAACTCCTCCAGCAGCTCGCCGTTAAGGGCGTTGAGTTTATCGGGCCGGTTAATCGTAACCACGATAATACCGTTTTCTTTTTCATCAAGAAGAAGATGGTTGAGTGCCGGTTGGCTCATGTTGATTTCTTAACTTTTTTTTCTGTTGACTTATTAAGTTTTTCAGCTTCTTTCTTCAACGTTGCAAGCTCGAGTTCTTTATCCAAATCATCAAAACCGGGGAGCAGGCTGTCGTCAAGGTCTTGAATAATAGATGTGGTTTCGTCCATTTCGGCAAGCAGGTGGTCGAGCTGCAGCCCCACATCTTCGTCGTTAGGCATAGTCATCGACTGCTCATATATAAACCGGATGGCATCTTCGATGGTTTCAAGGTGTGTTTCGCATATAAGGAATTTCTCTTTGGCTATTTGAAACTTATTCAAACGTTTATTGAGAATGTTTAAGCGTCTTTTCCCCGTTGCCTTGAGTTGATCCGACTCGGCATTCTCAAGTTTTTTCTCCTGTTTTTTAACCTCATTTTCGATTTCGGTTTCAACTTCAGAGTTCATGTACATTTGAAAACGGCGGTTCATATCCAGCAGGGAGAGATAGGTAGAAAGCAGCCCATCCATCTTGGTGATTACGTGATCAAGCATCCCTTTAGATGTATAAGGGAGTGTCTCAAAGTTTTTCTTCACCTCTTTGGTGATATGCTTGAGAACAAGAAATCGTTTTTGTGATCTGCCGTCCAGGCTATGGAAAATTCGTTTGTCTCCCGATTCATCAGGCAGCTCTTTCTCTTTTTTGAGCTTCACACTTTTCTGGTAGGAGGGAAGCTTTGGCAATACACCAAGATATATAAGTTCCATACCCAGCGTAAATGAGAGAATAGCGCTTGAAAACCCACTTTCGAATCCGTTAGCGACAAAAGCCGAGATGGTTCCTACAAGAAGCCAAACAAGATTGGCAGGGTGAAGGAATGCCTCTTTCGTAAAGTTGATCTGATCGTTTTCCTTGGTCATCCGTTGGTTTGGTCTGTTTGATTACCGGTATGTCGGCCCACCGTTTTTTCGGCCTTGTACTCTTCAGCCTGTTTTTCAATATCTCTGTAGAGCATTCCCATATCGCTCTTAATTTTCTTGAGAGACTCTTTCGCTTTCTGTTTTCTCATTTCAGCATCCAACTCTTCATCAAGTTCCGATGTTTCCAGGATCTCCTCAACAGCTACGTCGAGCCGGGCTTCGATGAGCGCCATTTTACTGCGAACCTGGTCAAGAAAGTGGTCGAAGGATGAGAGAAGTTCTGATGCATCCATCTGATGAAGCGCCTCATTTACATTTTTGACATACCGGTTTCTGCGGATCTTTTCACCGGCATCTTTCATCTTTCGAAAATGATCTTTGTACTCCTCTTTTAGGCGTTCGCGTTCTTTTTCACTTTCTGTCATATCATACTCTGTTACGACTTGGTTTTCTCTTTCCCGACGGTTTTCTGTGATGAATCATCCGCAATTTCTTCCTCACTAAGATCTATTTTTTTCTTAGACTCGGTCTCCTTCGGAGCCACATCTTTACCCATTTCTGCTTTAAACTGGTTTACCAGCTCTTGCGCACGAATTTTTTCAGCACTGGCCTCAATCTCCATGGTCTCCGTATCTACACTTTCCAGTGCAATTTCCATACGAGCTTCATTTCGTGCGGTCTGTTCATTAATACGGTTCACCATTTCATTATGGGTTTGGTCGAGTCCGCCCATTTCAAATGATTCCAAAGCGTTTGCAACCCGGGCCTGCCATTCAGCACGTTCACTTGCGCGCAGTGCTTCACGCGCTTCCTTAATTTTTCTGTCTTTTTCCCGCATAAAAGCTTTTTTCACTTTTATCGCTTTTTCATAAGCCTGCTCAGCATAATTCAATTGCTGCTTCGACTGCTCGAGGTTCTCCTTCGCTTTTTCAAGCTGAAGGGCATAACCCTGTGCGAGATCGTCCCGGTCGGCATTAATAGCCGCTTTAATTTTGGCTGTCAGCTCCGAAATATTTTTTGTGTATCTATCCACTTCTTTTCGAATCATCACCGTATTAGCTTTTACAGTGGCAATGTTTTCGTTCATTTGTGGGATCTGGTCGTTCAGTTCGCGAATGTTCTGTTCAAGAATAAGTTTTGGGTCTTCCATGGAACTTACCATTCCGCCGAAAAGAGATTTTATAGCTCTGAAAAATCGTTTAAACATAATTATGAAGGTTATTGGGTTTAAATGACGGTTCTAAACCGTATTAGTAGAAAGTTAAAGGATTTACGAACATTCGCAATAGTTAACGTTCGTATTTATGAACTCCGTTTTTGTCAACTTTATGCGTTATTTGTTCCCGTACATCTGCTGCTTCTGCACGGATAGTGATTGCCCCGTTACATGTATCTTTACATTGATCAAGTACATCTCTGTTGTTCGTGTGTAGTGTACATAAAGTTTCACCTCTTTTTGTGTAATCTCCTATTTTCTTATGAAGAATAAAACCGGCTGCAGGATCCACATGGTCCTCTTTCGCCCTGCGGCCAGCCCCAAGTTCTACTGACATCATTCCCAGGCTGTAGGCATCCATTTCAGTAATAAATCCCTCTTTTTCCGCTGAAACATCTACAACAAACTTTGAGGAACTATAAATATCAGGGTTTTTGATCACATTTACATCACCACCGTGTTCTTCCACGATATCAAGCCATTTTTGAAAAGCTGTTCCGTTCTTAATCGCTTCATGGCTCTTTTCAATCCCTTCTTCGATCGTGGCCGCCTTTTCACCAAGATAAATCATAGTACCGGAGAGCAGGTGCGTAATGTCCATTACATCATCAGGGCCGGATCCGTGAAGACAATCGATGCACTCTTTCACTTCTAGCCAGTTGCCAACAGCGTACCCCAGCGGCTGCTCCATGTTTGTTAAATAGGCGATGGTTTGTTTGCCAAATTCCTCACCAATACCCACAAGTGTTTCGGCAAGCTTTATAGCATCTTTTTGGTTTTTCATAAATGCGCCGGAACCAAACTTAACATCCAATACCAGGGCATCAATCCCCTCAGCCAGCTTTTTGCTCATGATACTGCCGGCAATCAGCGGTATGGATTCTACGGTAGCCGTTACATCCCTGAGGGCGTACAGTTTTTTATCAGCAGGCGCAATCTCTTTGGTTTGTCCGGCAAGTACCATGTTTTTCTTTTCAAGGATCTCTTTATATCGTTCGAGTGATATGTCGACGGTAAAACCCGGAATGGATTCAAGTTTATCGAGTGTGCCCCCGGTGTGGCCAAGGCCCCGGCCCGATATCATAGGAACAGGTACACCACATGCGGCTACAATGGGAGCAAGAATAAGGGATAATTTATCACCAACGCCTCCGGTTGAGTGCTTATCCACCTTCAACCCGGGTACGTGACTCAGGTCAACAATTATGCCACTATGAAGCATAGCGTGAGTAAAGGCGGCAGCTTCTTCTTTATTGAGTCCGTTCAGGAAAGCCGCCATCAGAAACGCACTCATCTGATAGTCGGGTATGTCACCCTGTGTGTAGGAATCGATCAGAAACGTAATTTCTTCACTGCTTAGTGATTCTTTTTCTCTTTTTTTTCTGATGAGGGAGACGGTATTAAACGATGATGACATATAACCGTGTTTAAAAATTATTCATTACTGCTTACGGTTGAAGATAATGAAAAGTGCACGTAACATGTTCTTGCAGATCACAAGTGTAAACTTGTTTTTTTAAACGGATACAGATGATGAAGATTCTTGCAGATAAATATTTATATAAGCTCGATAAGCTGGTGCCGGCATGGGCAAAGCTTGACCTTTATGATCCGGACGATGGACTTCCGGAGGGTGTATCCCATTATGACGCTCTTCTGATTCGTACCGTTACCAAAATTAACGCAAAAACATTGTCTTCACCCGGTAAATTATCTTTTATCGGATCGGCTACAGCGGGTTTTGACCACGTAGATCTGGATTACCTTAACGACATTGGAATTGCGTTCGCGCGATCTGAGGGATGTAATGCCAACGCCGTTGCCGAATACGTAATAACGGCACTATACAAGTGGGCAGATGAGCGCGATGTGGATCTGCCGAGCAGGCAGGTGGGGATCGTTGGGTGCGGGAATACTGGCAGCCGGGTTGCCGGTTATTTAAAAGAGCTGGGTGTTCAAACCGTTCTTTACGATCCTCCGAAAGCACTGCGAGAGAAGTCATTTACTTCGTCAGCAGAAAGCGACCTTTTGGAGTGTGATATTTTAACGTTTCATACACCACTTAGGAATACAGGCAGCCATCCTACGGTTCATATCTGTAGTGAAGAGTGGCTTAAACAGGGGTTTTCCCTTGTTGTGAACACGTCTCGTGGAGGTGTTGTAGACGAGGAGGCACTATTCAAATCTCATCAAGAAGGAAAAACGAAAGATTATATTCTGGATGTGTGGGAAAACGAACCGCTTTTTGATGATGATGTTGCTCAACATGCCTTTCTGACCACCCCGCATATTGCAGGCTACTCGAAAGAGGCGAAATGGAAAGCTTCTGAAATGGTTGTTCACAAAATGTGTGAGCACTTCGCATTGAAAAAGCCTGATAGCTCTTTTAATCTTCATCCGTCCTTGAGTGAAAAACCGGCCGGGCAGAACTCATTCGCCGGGTTTCTTTGGAAATATTCCAACCTTAAAAAGTATGACAGACTGTTTAAAACCTTGATCGGCTTAACGGATGATGAAAAGTCTCATCGTTTCGCGAAATTGCGGTCTGAAACTGACACGCGGTTTGAGTTTTCAGCAATTATGAAATCTTACGGCAGCAGGTCCAATTTACCGGATGAAGCGACGATATTTCTGAATTCCACCTAACCGTCAGCCGGATCAATCTGAAACAGATCAAAGGCGTTTTTTGTAGTAGCAGAAGCAACTTCTTTCAGGCTCAGATTCATCAGCTTGGCCAGGTTTTCCGCAATGATCTTAATGTAAGCAGGTTCATTTCGTTCTCCTCTGTGGGGGGCAGGTGTGAGATAGGGAGCATCGGTTTCGAGAATCAAACGATCAAGGGGAAGATCTTTTACCACGTTATCTACTCCGGCATTTTTAAAGGTAGATACTCCGCCAACTCCCAGATAAAGACCCAGGTCCAGTGCCCGCTTGCCTTCATCCAAAGTGCCGGTAAAACAGTGCCACACTCCGGTCAGGCTTCCATCCTGTTCCTCTTCAATGATATCCAGAAGGTCGGTTGTGCTTTCCCTGTTATGCAGTACTATCGGCTTATTTGTTTGTTTTGCAACGTCGCAGTGCAGCCGCAGGCTTCTCTTCTGCTCTTCTATATAATCGGTGCTCCAGTAGTAATCGAGGCCGGTTTCACCAACTCCTACAATATCGTCCCGGTTGCACGATTTTTCGAGTTGTTCGCGTAAAACGGGTAAATTTTCTTCTACATGGCATGGATGAACTCCGGCCATTTTGTAAAAGGAAATATCCGGGTGAGTGAGCTTGTCCATCTCTCCGATCGATGTCCAGTCGATTGCAGGGAGAAATATATTTTTGATTCTATTTGCCACCGCCCGCTCCAAAACCTCACTGATGTCATCATTAAAGTGGTCGAGATAAAGATGGCAGTGCGTGTCCGTTAAAATCAAAGGAAGAAAATGTTTTTTGTGAAAATTATTACTTGGATCTATACAGATATGTCAATCTTCAAAAATCTGTTCATTCTGTTTTATACGGTTTCGAAACGAGGCTATAACCGGGTATTTGACCTCTGCATTGTTGTATCCTGCAGATTCTAAAACAGAAAAAAGAAGCTCTTTATGAACATTTGCCACTTTGCCGGTAAAAACAATCGACTGGTTGGACTCTAAATCAAGCATGGATAGCTGCTGATTTACAAAATCCTGAAATCCCTGCCTGATGAGTGTTAATAAACCCGGCGGCAGCGGATGCTGGAGTACATCACCTGCAACGGCTGCAAGAGCACGGTTCGGTTTGCCGGCGCGGTAAATGTTGTTCATCATCGTGGCATAATCGGCATTGTTCAGTTTTTCGCCGATAAATCGTATGGATTCGGGGTCTCCCGTATTCCTGAAGTACATGCGTAAAATACGCCGGCCCAGATCGGCTGCGCTTCCCTCGTCTCCGATAGCAAAGCCAAGGGCCGCAGATTTTTTGATAACTTGTCCGTCGTTAACCTTCGCACAAATAGACCCTGTTCCCAATACAGCAACGACACCGCTCTCTTTTCCAAAAAAAGCCCGTCCGGATCCCTGAAGGTCGCTTTTGATCCAAATAACAGCATTAGGAAAAATAGGCTGCAGGAAACGTTTCACAATTTCGTCCGAGACAGGGTTTCCGCATCCTGCACCGAAAAAGTAGATTTTTTTAGGACTCAGATGGCCAATCTGTGTCTGAATATCCATGCTATCGGATAGCTGCTGGATGTTTGAAGGATGAAGTCCCTGTGTTTTGATATGAATGGTGTCCAAACCATCAACGTAAAGCCAGTCGGTTTTGGTAGCTCCGCTATCGGCGATGAGATATGTCATGGTAGTGTTGTTTTATCCAAGCTGTTTACCTGAAAAGGTAGATATAATAAATCAAAAATGAATATTCCAGACTTTTTATAGCCGGCAGCAGTTTTACACTCTTAAGATCTAGTAAAGTTGATGACCGTGCTTCATGTGCATAACCAGTGGTTTGGGTCAAAGATCAAACGTTAAAGACTTACTTTGCCTGAACAAAATCAATGACATCCAGAGCGGGCTGCGGATTACCCATAATGTAGTAATGAATGCCGGGTGCGCCGTTTTCCAAAAGCTCAAGACTCTGTTTTTGAGTCCATTTCACTCCGATTTCACTTACATGGTCCGGGCTTTCATCAATCTCTTCTGTAAGTTCATCCGGAATGTTCAGGTGAAAATACTTGGGAAGGGATTTTAAATGGTTTGTAGTGGTAAGAATTTTCAGTCCCGGCACAATGGGGATATCGATTCCGTTAACACGGCATTTATCCACAAAGTTAAAATAGGCTTCATTATCAAAAAACATCTGTGTGACGATATAATCGGCACCGGCATCCACTTTTTGCTTAAGCCGTTTGATATCCCAGTCCAGGTTTGGAGCTTCAAAATGTTTCTCCGGGTATCCGGCAACCCCGATACAAAAATCGGTGGGTTCTGCGTTGATGGTATCCTCAAGAAAATTGCCATGATTCATATTCTGAATCTGCTGCACAAGGTCAATCGCAAACTTGTTCGATGTGCCGTTTTGATGAAGGGACACCTGCGACCCTGTATTATCTCCGCGAATCGCCAGAATATTATGAATGCCGAGATAATTGAGCTCGATCAGGGCATCTTCACTCTCTTCTTTTGAGAATCCTTCACAAATGAGATGAGGAACGGGATCAATTCCATAACGATGGAGAATTGCAGCGCAAAGGCCAATGGTACCGGGGCGTTTCCTGCGAACTACCCGCTTCAGTGTTCCGTCGGACTGCTCCTCGACATAAGATTCTGCTGCGTGGTAGGTAACATCAATAAATGGCGGGTGAACTTTCTCAATGACTTTGTCCAGTGAGTCGAAAACAGATTGAACAGACCCGCCTCGCTTTGGCGGGATAATTTCAAAAGAGATAAGCGGTTCTGTTGCTTTGTCGTAGTGTTCTATTACTTTCATAAAAAAAAGCGGAAATTCACAGGTAAATTGCAGATTTTATAAGCTTAGCTTGGTTTTCAGTGAATCAAAACCAAAGATGCCTTGTTTAACAGCATTCAAATATTGTACATCTCAGATTAATCATCAATAAAGTTAACAAATAAAGAGTTTTATTTTATGACTCGTTCCAAACATCCCCTGTATTCTATTTTAAAGAAACGAATTTTAGTGCTCGATGGCGCTATGGGTACCATGATTCAAGGTTACGACCTGTCTGAGGAGGATTTTAGAGGGGAGCGATTTCGGGATTTTTCGGACGATCTGAAAGGAAATAACGATTTGTTGAGCATCACGAGGCCTGATATTATCAGGGATATTCATTCTGAATTTCTTGCAGCCGGTGCAGATATCCTGGAAACCAACACCTTTAGTGCGAATCCCATATCGCAGGATGATTACAATCTCTCTGAGATTGCGTATGAATTAAACGTAGCTTCGGCAAAGGTTGCCAGGGAGGCG
>Ga0209943_1000623_pt1 | contig 24054 bp, 23 predicted proteins | sample SalPonR1_B_D2_MG_FD_185698 | JGI IMG/M metagenome (GOLD analysis project Ga0209943, IMG submission 185698) | Salt pond soil microbial communities from South San Francisco under conditions of wetland restoration - Salt Pond MetaG R1_B_D2_MG... ... | reverse complement strand
ATAATTTGGACGTTTTTGTTGAAAGCAACGGTGTTTATGATGAAAAAATGTAACCAATGCAATGTATATATACAAGATAATAACAAGATTTGTCCCCTATGCCATGGGGCTTTGGAAAGAACGGAAGGAAAAGATTCAATTAACAAATATCCAAACGTTCACCCCAAAATAAAAAAATTGAGCTTATTCCTTAGAATATATTTGGCTTCCTCTATAGTATTGGAAACTATACTAATAACAATCAATTATTACAATGGTCACGAAACTTGGTGGAGCTTATTCATAGGTTTATATCTTCTTTATGGGTATTTTCTTATGAGGTTTGCTTTAGTAAAATCTGGAAGCGGAAGATGGCGAACAGTAATAGGAACTTTTCTTACAGTATTTTTAGTAATTACAGTGGATATAAGCAATGGCTATGATGGTTGGAGTATAAACTATATACTACCAATAGCTTTAGCAATTTTAAATACCCTAGCTTTAATTTTCGTCATACTAAAAAGAAATAATTGGCAAACATATCTTGTTTTCCAATTAACATTACTTAGCATAAGTTTAATGTCACTGATATTAATACCTCTTAATATAATTAGTTATCCTATGGTGATAGTTTTAGTAAATATCTATATAGCTTTAAGCTTTACAACAGTAGCAATTATTGGAGGGAATAAAGCGACGACTGAACTTAAACACAGATTTCATATCAACAGGTAGGATGGTGATTAGAATTTTAAACGAGAAAGAAAGACTTGAAAAAAACTTTGAAAAGCATCATATGGAAGGCTTTGTAAAAGAAAGTCTAGTTTCTGATGAAAGTTTTAACGGAAGACTTATTAGAGATATAATTTCTGGAATGACATCATTTGGCCAATATGGTGAACAAATAAAAAACGGCGAATGGCTTAAGAAAAGCAGAGAACCAAAATGGTTATGTCCCTTTAGGTTTAATTGGGAAATATTCGACTTAGGTACCTTTAATGTGGAATTAGTTTCCCCTAAAGAAAAGCAAAACGATACCGCTATACTTCAATTACATGGCGGAGGATATATTGGCAAAATAAATAATATTTACAGAACATTTTCATGTATTTATTCAAACTTGAGCATGGGCAGTGACGTATTATCAGCTGATTATAGAGTTGCACCCGATTTTCCTTATCCATTTGCTTTAATTGATGCCATTAATTCATATAAATGGTTGTTATATAGAGGCTATAAAAAAATTATTGTTGTTGGAGATTCTGCAGGAGGCGGACTAACTTTATCATTATGTAACTACCTGATAGATAAAGGTTATACTAAACCAATAGGATTAATACTTATGTCCCCTTGGACTGATTTAACCATTTCTGGTGAATCAATTAAATACAACTACCATCAAGACCCTCTATTTGGAGAAAGTAACAGCACTTTACTGTATAACAAAGATTATATAGCAGGTGCGAACCCAACTGATCCTTATCTGTCACCACTCTACGGCGATTTTGTAGGATTCCCCCCTACACTAATCCAGGTTGGTTCATATGAAATGCTCTTAGATGATTCAACAAGAGTCGCTGAAAAAGCAAAAATAGCAGGAGTAGACATTAAGTTGTCAATCTATGAGGGCATGTTTCATAATTTCCAAAAAGCGATGTGGCTTACCAAATCATCTAGAGATGCCTGGTCGGAAATAGAAGGTTTTATGGAAGCTTTAATAAAAATGAAAAACAACTAAATAAATAACCTTCTGTGCCAACATCATTACAGAAGGTTATTCAAGTTTATAGGACTTATTATCATTTAATCATTTAGAGTCATTGAAACATAATTTATCATAGACATATAATCAAAAACCGGTAAATTTACTTCTTTTCTTATACGCTCCGCAAAAGGTGGCAAATCAGTACACTCAAGAACAATTTTGAGTTATTTCTTTTAAATATGGCATTGTTGAATTTGAAAGCATTTTGCTTGCTGTTTTTGAAAAAGCAGAAGGAATATTATCAACTGCATAATGCATAATACCATCTACATAATAAATTGGTTCAGCATGTGTTGTTGAATGACTAGTTTCTATGCATCCTTCATCGTCACATGAAACATCTACTATCATTGAACCCTTTTTCATTAATTTTAAATCTTCATGGTTTACCAAATGATCTTTTCTAGTTTTGGGCCATAAAATACAGTTGATTAAAACATCTGTCTCTTTTAAACAAGTCTCCAGATTTGTTCTAGTTGAAAACAGCGTTTCAACATTTGACCCAAGGCTATTCTTTGCATCTTCAAGTTTCTTTAAGTTAACATCCAAAATATTAACTTTGCACCCAAAAGATGATGCCAACTCAGCTGCCCCCATACCAGCATGACCTGCTCCTATTATAGTAACAACCGGCGTGTTCATGCCTACTATTCTATTTAAAATTAAGCCATTTCCACCATTTACAGCCTGAGTAAAATTCAAAGCAGCTAAAAATCCGCCTTTACCTGCCAATTGACTCATCGGTTTAAGCATTGGGAATTCACCGTTTTCATCGTCAACATCCTCATATGCTATACCAACAACCTTTTTTTTAAGCATAATATCTGTCATATCTTCATGAGCATTTGAATGTAAATATGTATAAACAATCAAACCCTCTCTCATATACTTGTATTCATCTGTACGAATTTCTTTTACCTTATAAATAAGTTCTGATTTATTCCACACATCATCTGTATTAACAATTGTAGCACCTTTAGCAACATAATCTTCGTCGCTATGTCCACTGCCAACCCCTGCACCTGTTTCAACATAAACCTTATTGCCTATATTAATCAATTCGGCTACACCATCTGGATCTGTTGCTACTCTAAATTCATTAGGTTTAATTTCCTTAACTATTCCTATCTTCATAATAGACCTCCTTTATCACATTTTACCTATTTATATTGCAATAAATATGCCAATTAAAAAAGCCCTGAATTCATGGGCTTTTTAAAAATAAGATTGTAATTTCTGAATATTTTGAGGTTATTGACAGTTTTTTGTCGCTTAATTATTGTCAATATTGTCGGTCTTTTTCAGCTTATAATTCAATGTCTGTCTAGGTATTCCAAGTTTTTCGCTAGCCTTTGATTTATTACCATTACACATTTCTAATACTGTATGAATTATCTCCATTTCTTTCTGTGCTAATGCGTCCCTTAAGTTAAAGTCCTCCGCTGTATAATCCATACTACGATCACATGTGTTAATTACCATTCTGTTTCTCACATGACTGGTATTACCGTTTTCAAAGCGTTCAGAAATATATCTTGGAAAGTTTTTCTTGTTCAAACATCCATCGTCACATACATTAACCATAAATTCTATAAGATGTTTTAGCTCTCTTACATTACCTTCCCAATTATAAGCCTTAAAAACACCCATTAATTGGTCGTCTATTTTTTCTATTTTTTTATTATACAAATCTGCATATATCGTTTTGAAATGTTCAGCATAAAATTCAATGTCTTCGATTCTTTCTCTCAATGGTGGAAGCCCAATCATGCAACTACTAAATCTATAAAACAAATCTTTTCTTATGATATCCTTGTTCATGGCTTCTACCGGATCAATATTCATAGCGGCGATTATTTTAACATCTACATGAATTTCTTGATTGCTACCAACCGGCCTAAATGTTCCCTCTTGTATAACTCTTAATAGCTTGCCTTGAACTTGGTAAGGCATTGCAGAAAGTTCATCTAAAAACAACACTCCACCATCAGCTTCTAAAAAAAGTCCTTTGGAATATTCGGCTCCTGTATAAGCGCCTTTCCTAGTTCCAAACAAAATTGACTCAATTAGATTTTATTGTGCGAACAGCTCTTTCCCCGTACCCGTTTCTCCATATATTAGTGTTGGACTTGGATGCTTTGCATACTTTTTTGCTTCTTGTATATTTTGAAGCATAATCGTATTGTTCGTTAGTATTTCTTTAGAATTTTCAACACTGTTGAACTTTCTGAAATCCACTTCCCCTACACTTGCTTGGGCTTCGTTTACCAAATCATCAATGTCTTCTACAGTGGTTACATCTCTTGCTAACTCCAATGCTCCCATTATAATGCCATCTTTTATTATTGGAATAGTAACATTGTTAGTGCACCTTGGAATTCCTGTAAAATCATACACGGTTTGATGTAATCTAATAACAACCTCACCAGTAGTTAAGCACTCCACAAACGAACTAGTTTCTATATCAACATCAGGATAAACATCTAAAAAACTTTTATTTACGTACTTGGTTTTAACGCTTTTATCTTTAGGATTGTTTACTTTTGATTCATATCTTGTATTAAAAAGCACGTGATAGTCTTTGTCAATAACAACGATATAGTCAACCGAATTTAATTTTAAATTACCACAATCTATTAACATATAATCCTCCAATGTCATTGCTAATTCTTTTATAGCTTTTGATATCAGTATATCATATTTTCGATTGAATAATCTCATCTTAATAACATTTATTTAAATTTGCTATAAACGAGTAATAGGACTAATTGCTTATTATTTCTGTAAACAAGTTTTCATCAATGTTGCCTCCACTTAAAACACAGGCAACATTATCTCCTATAATTTTCTGATTCTCCACAATTGCTGCTACACAAACAGCTCCAGAAGGCTCTACTATAGTTTTTTCTTTTAATGCCAAAAACTTTACTGCTGCTTGTATGGTTTTTTCTTTAACAGTAACCACTTCATCTATACATTCATGCCTCAATCTAAAGGCCAATTCTCCTATGCCACCAATTAAAGCCTCGCATATTGATTCATCATTAGGATATTCTCCATAAAAAATATTTTCATTTATAGCTGCTTTCATAGCTGGGCAAGCCTCTGTTTGAACTCCAATAATCCTGACATTGGGATTCATTATTCTAGCACCGATTGAAACCCCCGTTATTAAACCTCCACCGCCTATAGGTACTAGTATTGTATCAATATCTGGGTTTTGTTTCATTATTTCCATTCCTACTGTACCTTGGCCAGCATAAACCATAGGATCTTTATCATATGGATCAATATATATCATTTTGTTTTCCCTGACAAAGCTCTCTCCCATGGAATGGGCTTCATCGTAATTGTCCCCCATCATAAGTACATCCCCTCCGTAGGCTTTAATCATTTCCGTCTTTGCTTTTGGAGTATTCTTAGGTACAATGATTTTAACGTTATTTATGCCAAGATATTTAGCACAATAGCTTACTGAAAGGCCATGATTTCCTGATGATATAGTAACAACGCCTTTCTTCTTTTCATCATCTGTCAAAGAAAGCATTTTATTCATTGCTCCCCTTAATTTGAAACTCTTTACCGGTTGCAAACATTCTTTCTTTAAATAAACATTTGTTCCGTTATTGCTTAATGTCATCGATTTATCCAAAGGAGTCATATATACCAAATCACCAATATTCGAATATGCAGAGCTTACATCAATCATAGCAACACCTAACTTTCAAATTGCTTTAAGAATTCCGATATTTTAGCCATTCCTGCTTTTTCAACATCCGGGCTATTACAATAACCAATTCTTAAATACCCTTCCCTGTCTAGCGCAGATCCGGGAAGTAACATAACACCAGTTTCCTCAAGTAGCTTAATACATAAGTCTACGGATGGCATATCGATATCATATTTAAGGAAAGCAGTGGTCCCACCTTTAGGTTTTATATATGATAGTAATTTTTCACCTTTCATCCAATCATCCAACATTACAGCATTCTCTCTAACAATCTTAAGATTTCTTTTTAATATCTTTTCTTTATTTTTAAGGGCAATCGTTGCTAGTTTATCATCTATCATACCTACACTAATTACATGATAATCCCTTTGCCTGTTAATTTTTTCAATGAACTCCTTTGGACCTACTATCCAGCCTAACCTAATACCCGCCATGGAAAACGTTTTAGACATGCTCGCTGTACTTATCCCTTTTTCATATAAGTCAGCTATTGAAGTCGTAAAGCTTTCACCTTCATGGGTAAGACCTCTATATGCTTCGTCACATATAACGTAGGCACCTACAGATTTTGCTATCTCTGCAATCTTCTTTAAAAAATCTTCGTCCATAACTGCTCCCGTAGGATTATTAGGATTGTTTATACATATTAGTTTTGTTTTCTCATTGACTAGCTCCTTTAATAGATTTAAATCAGGCAGAAAATCATTTTCAAATTCAAGGGGAAGTATCTTAACCTCAGCACCGATGGATTCAGGAATAGAATAATGCTGCTGATAAGTAGGCAACACAGAAACAACTCTATCTCCCTTTTCGACTAATGTCATAATAGATAATGCATTTGCACCAATAGCTCCATGGGTAACTGTAGTATTCTCAACTTTTACAGTTTTATAAAGTTCGCATATTTCTTTTCTTAATAACAAAGATCCCTCAATTGCTCCATATGTAAGTTTCATGTCGCATAATTCATCATAAAAGGACTCTTTTAATCCAGCGATTTCTAATAGCTCCCCTACTTTTAAGGACTCCACACAAGTTTCTGCCAAATTATATTCGCAGTTATTTTCATACAGGTTCATCCATATTTCAACACCAAAGTCTTTAATTTTCATATTTCCCCCTATAATTTAACCATTGTTCCCATACTTTGCTTTTGGGCTTCTTCTAAGGCCAATGCGCCAGTAAGCAAATCTAAAAGAGCGGTACCCGTAGCATCAAATACTGTTATATCATTGTCATTTGTTCTGCCTTCAACCCTACCATTAATTACCTCTCCTATTTCTCCTTTTATATCGGATTTTAAAATTACACCGTTTTTAATAGGTATTTCTATTTCTCCCACATTTACATTTTGTTCTAAATCATCAACATAAATCCTAGCGCCTTTTAGTATTTCAGGATCAATTTCCTCTTTCCCTGACATATCAGAACCAATACAGCTAAAGTGCGTGCCCGGTTTTACCCATTCATTCATAATTAATGGTTCTTTAGAAGGAGTAGCTGTAATTATTATTTCACTTTTCTTCGTTGCTTCTTTAATATCAGCCACAGCAACAAATTTCATTTCTTTGTATTCAACTTTTAATTTATCAACTAGTTTTTGTGCATATTTTATATCAATCGGATCGTATATCCTTACTGTTTTAATACTTGGAACGGATAAAATTGTTTCTGGAATCATGAATCCAGCCACATGGCCTGCTCCTACCATTAGCATATTCTTGGCGTCTTTCTTCCCTAAATATTTAGCACCAACTGCTCCTGCTGCTCCAGTTCTTATACCAGTTAAATATGAACCATCTAGTATTCCTTTTGGCGCACCTGTCTTTGCATCACATATTAAAACTGTACCCATCAACATCGGTAGCCCTTTTTCTTGGTTTTCGCCAAACCATGATACCAACTTCAAACCAAATATTTCGGAGTCCATTAACCAACCTGATTTTATATCCATGTCCGCTACTCCAAGTTCAAATTCATGAAAAACCAAAGGGAAAACTAGACTTCTACAATCCGCCTTTTGTACGTAAACTTCTTCTACTGTTTTAACAACAGCTTCATACTTTAACAATTTTTTAATTTCTTCAGCATTTAGAATTAATATATCATTCATAACTTGCACCTCCATATTATCTTTATATTATATAACTAATTGACACCACAGCAATTGTTTTTATTATAATTATTTTCAATAATTATTGTAATTAAAATAAGGGTTAGTTTAATTAACCCTCATGTTTTCATTAGCCTTATTTACTTTCATAGTTAAATATAACTCCACATATCCATCATTATGATTATCAAAAAGTTGTTTTAATTTATTAATTCTATATCTTACTGTATTTGGATGTTGATGCATTTCCCTTGCCGTAGAAATAATATCCCCTTCGTTATCAACATATCTTGCTGCCGTTTCAAATAAAAATGAATTATATTTTTCATCATGTTCTTTTATCATTTTGATAAATTCATTGCACTGCTTTATCATTCCTTTGTTACTTTCTAACGGCAATATCATCTTATAAATCCCTATTTCATCATATGATATCAAATCCACCTTTTCTATACTGGCAACGCTTGATGAATTTAATGCGTTTAATATACTTTCACTTATGGGGTTTTGTTTTTCATAGTTTAATTCATAACCTACCCAATAATCATCTTTATTGAACATGTTTAATAAAGATTTAAGTATACTTTTACACTTTGAATTGTCACTATAGTTAATAAACAACATTATCCCTTCTTCATATTTTCCTAAATAAATTTCATTTTTGATAGGAAAAGCCTTAATCTTATCTTCCAAACTCTTACAATCGCCTAATACCTTTTTTTCATCATATCTCTTTTTTAATGCGTATATTACGCCTGTTTTGTTTAATGATGCTTTATTGATTAAAGCAATAAATTCTTTAATTTCATGAATTTCCATTTTATCGGAGATTAATTTATTAACTTTTTCTTCAAAATCTTTGTATCTATTTTGTTCATTTATCAAAGTTTTGACACTAACTATTATATCTTCTGCATATATATGGGTGGGATAAAAAAGTATTGGGATATTCATTATATCAGCTTTTTCAATGCATTTTTCAGGTATCTTTTCATGGAATATTTCTTTTATTGCTAGTGCCGAAATCTTAGCATCAAGCAAGGCATTAATATATCTTTCCATATCTTCTTTCGAATCTTTACATACAAATAAAGTGGTTAAAACGAAATCACCTTTTCCAAAAGATAAAGGAATTTGATCTATACTTTCATAATCGTGTATTCCAATATTAGTCAAGATGTTTTTTTCACCAGACTTTTTTGTAACTTTCCTAAAATTTCTAAATTCAGACATTTTAAGCAAATCGGAAATATACATTTTTTACTCCTATCCCATGAAGGCAACACCAGTAGTAAATAGCGCAAATAATACCATTGAAATTATAATAACTAAAGCAATTATTCTATTAACTCTTTGTTTTCTTTTATAAGAATTCTTTTTGCTCAATTTTCTTCCCCTCTTTCATCTCTTCTAAACCGTGTTTTACAACACCAAAAACTATTAATCCTACACCAAAAGCTTTATATATACTCATTGAATCCCCCGCAATTAATACTCCACTAATTACACCAATTATCGTTACACTATTTGATATAAACAGCGATGTTTGCGCAGGATTCAGCCTACTATTAACCCTATTATACAAAATAAAACAGATTATGGAACAAAATATCGCCAAGTATAAGAGTGCGACAAAAGGTTTCCAATCAGTAAATACCGCCATGTATCCATCTACAAGACTTCCTCTAACTAATGATAATAAATTGAAGCACAAGGCACCAATTACAGTCATTGCAACAACAACTTCCGTAGCAGTGTATGCGGCAGCCATTTTATTACTAAGCACAGCAAAGGTTCCGGCCAAAATCACGCATGTAAATAGAAAAAAATATCCTGTTAAATCACCATTTATTTGAAAATGAGGCTCAAAAACAACTGTTAATATAACTCCAACAAAACAAATAACCGCGGCTCCAACTGTTTTAGCTTTAACCTTTTCCCTAAGTATTATTGAAACGATAAAGGCTGTCATTATTGGGACTAGGGCTAGAATTATTGAAGTCTCTGATGCAGAAGTTTTTTGAACACCCAAGGATTCAAAAAGCGAAAACATTCCCGGTTGTATTAACGCTAAAATAACCAAGTATTTATTAGGCTTTCCTCGATAATTTACTTTTAGTTTTTTAGCCATCACTAAAATTAAAGCAAGTACAGCTGCTATGGTCCACCTAACCGACAAATAATCATATGGTGTAATATATGATAAAGCAATTTTAATAACAACAAAAGAAGTGCCCCAAAATATGCCTATAAATAACACTTGGAGATATAGGATTTTTTTATTCTCCATCTTTGACACCAAATATTTTCATCTTTTCAATTCTATTAAAGGCCTCTTCCACAACACTAACATCTGTAGTACATGCCATTCTAATATATCCCTCTCCACATTTACCAAAACCATTTCCAGGAATCATAAGCACGTGGGCTTCCTCAAACAATTTATCAGTCACCTCTTTAGACGTAAGCCCTGTATCTTTAATATTAATGAATAAATAAAAACTTCCCTTAGGAGGATATATGACGTGCATGTTCTTAATTTTATTTACTCTTTCTGCAGCATAAAACATTCTCCTTTTATACTCTTCGATGATTTTAGGCTGAATCTCTTTTCTGTTTCTTAATGCATGTATTGCAGCTCTTTGCGAAACAGAAGGCGCCGTGAATACAACGTTCTCATTTATCTTTTGTATTGTTTCTACTATTTCTTCTTGCGCCACTATATTACCTATTCTCCATCCAGTCATAATAAAATTTTTTGAAAATGAATTTATAGTTATAGTTCTTTCCCTCGCTCCTTTTAATGATATAAAAGGTACAAATTTTCGCTCAAAGCTATAGGCTGTATATATTTCATCTGAAATTACAATCAAATCATGTTTTTTGGCAACTTCCAAAACTGATTTCATATTTTCTTCAGAAAGTACTGCCCCTGTAGGGTTACTGGGTGAGTTAATAATAATTGCTTTAGTTTTATCAGTTATATATTTTTCTAAAACGTTTACATCTATTTGAAAGTCATCCTTTTCATATGTTGGTAATTCAACTGGTATCCCTCTAGCCAATTTTATTTGTTGTTCATATGGAGTAAAATAAGGAGACTGCATTAACACCTCTTCTCCATCATTTATTATTGATTCTAAAACTAAATACATTGCAATGCATCCTGAAGCGCTAACAAAAACTTCTTCTGTAGGAATTTTAATATTATACTCTTCATTATAGAACTTCGATATTTCTTCAATCAGTTCTTTATCTCCCCTAAAACCAGTATATTTAGTGTGACCAGCTTTAGCATCGGCAAAGGCATTTTTAATTATATAATCATCTGTTATCAAATCAGGATCACCTAAACTGAAATTGATAATATCATTAAACATATTTTCTTTACTGTCAATATCTCCCATAGCAGTTCTCGAAACGCCTTGATATCTATTAGCAATAAACCTATTCCCCATATTGCACCCCCTTAAGCTTATCTATTTATTATATTTTACAATATGAATAATTGCAAGAACCTAGTAACCTAATTTCTACTATAAAAGGAGAGTTTATTGAACTCTCCTTTATTTAAGCTTCAATCCATGATGCTTTCTCAGTAAAAATTAACACTTTATCTTTAACATCTATGTAACCATCTTTAATTTCAGCATATAAATATCCCTCTTTATCGGGCAATTTTATTTTCATTTTGCCTTCTGCTAAGAGTTTCGTGGCATAATTATGATTGGCCATAAAGCCTTCATATCCTGAAATAGTTTTAACCATTACCATCTCAACTTTATCATTAAAAAAGTGTTTTGTTGGCGTTACCACCTCTAAATTAAAAGTCCTACTCATGTCTTGTTATAGACCTTTCTTCGTATCTCTCAACCACTTCATCTATCCCTCCTGCAAATAGGAATAAATCTTCAGGAATGTCATCATATCTTCCTTCTAAAAGTTCTTTGAATCCACTGATTGTTTCTTTTAATGATAAGTATTTACCTGGCATCCCAGTAAATTGTTCGGCAACACCAAACGGTTGAGATAAAAATCTTTGAATTTTCCTAGCTCTAGATACTGTAACTTTATCATCTTCAGATAATTCATCCATTCCTAATATTGCAATTATATCCTGTAATTCCTTATACTTTTGTAATACTTCTTGAACTCCCCTAGCCACGTTATAATGTTCTTCACCAACTATTCTAGGATCCATTATCTTTGAAGTTGATTCTAAAGGATCAACTGCAGGATAAATGCCCAATTCAGTAATCCCTCTTGATAAAACTGTAGTTGCGTCTAAATGAGCAAATGTTGTTGCCGGAGCCGGGTCCGTCAAATCATCTGCAGGAACATATATCGCTTGTACCGATGTTATAGACCCTTTATCAGTTGATGTTATTCTCTCTTGGAGTTGCCCCATTTCTGTAGCTAATGTTGGCTGATATCCAACCGCAGAAGGAACTCTTCCCAATAGAGCAGAAACCTCAGAACCTGCTTGAGTAAATCTAAAAATATTATCTATAAATAATAAGACATCTTGGCCTTCTTCATCCCTAAATGCTTCTGCCATTGTAAGACCCGTTAATGCAACTCTCATTCTTGCCCCGGGCGGTTCATTCATCTGACCAAAGACCATGGCCGTTTTATTAATTACTCCAGATTCTATCATTTCATAATATAAATCATTGCCTTCCCTAGTACGTTCACCTACGCCAGCAAAAACAGAGGTACCACCATGTTCAGTCGCTATGTTTCTTATTAGCTCCTGAATTAATACAGTCTTACCTACTCCAGCTCCACCAAACAGGCCGACCTTTCCACCTTTTGTATAAGGTGCAATCAAATCTATAACCTTAATTCCAGTTTCAAAAATCTCTGATGAGGCTATTTGGTCTTCGAAACTAGGAGGATTCCTATGTATAGATGCTTTTCGCTTAGCCTTAACTTCCCCTTTATGATCTATAGGTTCTCCCAATACATTAAAAACTCTGCCCAATACATCTTCCCCCACAGGAACTTCTATAGGTTTTCCAGTATCCAAAGCCTCTATTCCTCTTTTCAGCCCATTTGTAGATGATAAAGCTATGCATCTGACTTCATCGTCTCCAATATGTTGCGCTACCTCAGCTACGATTTTTCTTCCTTTATATTCAATTATAATCGCATTTAAAAGTGATGGTAATTCATCCTGGTCAAATTTGATGTCTAATACAGGACCTATTATCTGATGTACCTTACCTTTATGCATATTGCCCTCCTAGCTTTGTGTTTCTGAACCGGAAACAACTTCAATAATTTCATTAGTTATTGCTGCTTGCCTTGCTCTATTATAGTACAATGATAACTCTTTAATCATATCCTCAGCATTGTTAGTTGCATTATCCATTGCATTTCTTCTTGCACTTTGCTCACAAGTGGTTGATTCAATAATACTGCTATGTAAGCTCATTACCAAATATCTTGGTAGTAAATAATCTAAAATTTCAGTTGGGGATGGTTCATATTCCATATCGTGATTTAGTAATTCCCCTGACGAAAGTTTACAATCTATCATTGCATCTTCCACATCAAACGGTAATACCTTTATGCATTTTACCTGTTGCGTTAGGTTGTTTACAAAAGAAGTATATATTGTTTTCACTTGGTCAATTTCACCAGCTTCAAATCTTTTTAACAAAGGATCAATTATTTCCTCAACCTCATTAACAGTTACTTTTTCCAAAGGCTCAAAGTATTTTCCATAAATTTTTAGACCTCTTCTATTAAAGTACTCATAACCTTTTCTTCCAATTGTAACTAACTCTTTTCTTCCTGGGTCAATGCTCATTTGCCTTTCAGTTCTTTGAATTATGCTATTATTGAATCCTCCACATAAACCTCTGTTTCCTGTTATGACTATATAGCATACCCTTCCTATCTTATCATTTTTTCTTTCGTAGGCCGAAACTATATCTTTATTTTCTTCATGGCATAAAATACTGGCTATCGTTTGCCTTATATAATTCAAATAACCTTTGGATTCATCATAGGAAAGTTTCGCTTTTCTAAATTTTGCAGCAGAAACTAATTTCATTGCACTAGTTATTTTCTTCGTTCCAGTTATACTTTTTATTCTTCTATCAATGGCTTGTAAATCACTGCTCATTAATATACCTCTTCCATCTCTTCAAGGAATTTGTTTCTAAATTTGGTTAAACCTTCTACAAGTAATCTTTCGCCATGCTCTGATATTTCTCCATTTTTTAATATATCTTCACCCACTTCAAAATATGAATGCTCCATAAATTCAAGAAGTTTTCTTTCAAACTCTAACAGCTTATTTACCGGAACATCATCAATAAAATGATTAATTGCAGCATAAAATATCATTACTTGATGTTCAACAGCTAAAGGTTTATATTGAGGTTGCTTGAAAAGTTCCATAAGCATTTTACCGTGATCTAATCTATTCTTGGTTTCAGCATCCACATCAGCTCCAAATTGTGCAAAGCTTGCAAGTTCTCTGTACTGAGCAAGTTCTAACCTTAATTTTCCTGAAACCTTTTTTATCGCTTTAAGCTGTGCATTGCCACCTACACGAGAAACTGATATACCAGCATTGATAGCAGGTCTTTGTCCAGAAAAGAATAATTTTGATTCCAAATAAATCTGACCATCTGTAATTGATATTACATTCGTTGGTATAAATGCAGAAACATCACCTGCTTGAGTTTCAATGATAGGAAGAGCTGTAATAGAACCACCTCCCAATTCATCAGATAATTTTGCTGCTCTTTCCAACAGCCTACTATGCAAATAGAATACATCTCCAGGATATGCTTCTCGACCTGGTGGTCTTCTAAGAAGTAGGGACATGGCTCTGTATGCAACCGCATGTTTTGATAAGTCATCATATATTATTAAAACATGTTTACCTTGATACATTAACTCCTCTGCAATGGCACATCCTGCATAAGGTGCTATATATTGTAAAGGTGCAGCATCGCTTGCAGTAGCTGAGACTACAGTTGTGTATTTCATCGCGTCAAAATCATTAAGGGTTTTTACTATTTGGGCTACTGTGGATCTTTTTTGCCCAATTGCAACATACATGCATATAACATCTTTATCTTTTTGGTTGATTATTGTATCTATTGCAATTGCTGTTTTTCCAGTTTGTTTATCCCCAACAATTAATTCTCTTTGTCCTTTTCCTATTGGAATCATAGCATCTATAGCTTTTATCCCAGTTTGTAGGGGTTGGAATACAGATTTTCTGTCTATAACCTCTGGAGCTTCACATTCTATGGGTCTTGTTTTACTGTACCTAATAGAACCTTTACCATCTATGGATCTACCTAAGGCATTTACAACCCTACCTAACATGCATTCCCCAACGGGAACTTCTACAACTCTTCCTGTTGGCTTTACAATGTCGCCCTCTTTAATACCTGTATCAGAACCTAGTATTACAGCACCAACATTATCCTCTTCAAGGTTTAATGCCATGCCGTATACTTCACTAGGGAATTCTAATAATTCATTTTCCATACAGTTGGGAAGTCCATATATTCTTGCTATGCCATCTCCTACTTCCATAACAGTACCAAAGTCAGAGATTTCAATTTCCTTATTATAGTTTTTAATCTGTTCTTTAATTATAGAACTGATTTCTTCCGCTCTTAATTTCACTTTGCTTCCGTCCTTTATTCATTTAAAAGGTCTTTGCTTAAACCTTTTAATCTACTTTTAAGCGACGCATCTATGATTTTACCTTCAACCTTAATAGATACTCCACCAAGCAATGTTTCATCTAATTCATTTTTTAAATTTACTTTTTTATTTAATAGTGATTCCACTTCTTTTTCGAATAATTCAATCCTTTTCTGTCCAATAGGCATCATCGAGTAAATTATACCTGACGCTATACCTTCTTTTTCTGCGACTAATTTGTTGAATTCTTTTACAATGCCTTTAAAATCTCCCAATCGCCTTTTATCGATTAATACATTGATAAAGTTATAATTCAAATCTAAAACATTACCTTTAAATACTTTTTCAACAATTTTTTTCTTTTTTACAGTAATAACCGAAGGATTGCATAGCAATTCCATAAGCTCAGGATTATCTTTGAATAGCTTTTGTATCTCTTTAAGTTCTTCCCTTAAAGAATCTAGCATCCCTTCTTCCTTTGCCGCTAAATAAATTGCATTACCATATGTAATTTCGACTGTTAATCCTGCCACTTTGAATTACCCGCCTTTTCAATAATACCATCTATAATTTCGCTATGTTTTTTCTCGTCAATCTCTTTTTCAATAATCTTTTCTGCAGCCATAACCGCAATTTGTGCTATTTCCTTTTTCATTTCTTTTTCAGTATCTTCTTTTTTATGAGTTGCTTCAAGCTCTGCTTTGGAAACTATAGATTTAGCAGACTCATTAGCTTCTAGAATGATTTTTTCGGACACTCCATTTGCTCTTTTTTTTGCGTCCCCAATAATTTTTCTTCCGTCATCTTCTAGTCCTGATATCTTCGCATTATATTCTATTACTTTTTTATCAGCATCATTATTTTTTTTCTCCGCTTCATCTAGGGTTTTTCTTACGCTTTCTTCTCTTTGTACCATAAATGCATGGACTTTTTCAAAAAAGAAACGTTTTAGGATGAGATATAGGACGACTACCGTAATCATTGAAAATAAGAGGTTCCAATTGAACTCAATCAACCCTTGATGCAGTGTTACTTCCATTTATTTCATCCTCCTTTCTGTTTCTTAAAACATAGTTTATAACTTGCCTGATAATATTATAGCTACGACAAAAGTTAGTACCCCCATGGTTTCCATAATTGCCATACCTACTATTAAGGTAGTTCTAATGTCATTTGCTGCTTCAGGTTGTTTTGAAATACTTTCCACAGCATTACTTAAACTTTTGCCCTGCCCTAAAGCAATTCCAAATCCTACTAAGCCTACGCAAAAGGCTATAGCTGCTCCAATAATATTCATTTTATTCCTCCTTAAAAATTAATGATCTTTTTTTATATTTATTCCTATTCCTAGAAATATCATTGTTAACATAGTAAATATAAATGTCTGAATTATAGGTTCAAAGATATCAAAGAACCCATTAAGCGGTAATACCAAAACCGCTCTTAAAAATGGTATGTCTGTAAATAAACCACTTAGATATGTCATGAAATGAAACCAAATATCTACAACTATAAGACCTCCTAATATATTTCCAAACAAACGAAAACCAAGGGATATTGGCAAAGTAAGTTCTTCTAATACCTTAAGGGGAAGCATAAACGGATACGGATCACACATATGTTTAATCTTACCAATTGCTCCGAACTTTCTGACCTCTGAACCTTGAATTAATAAAAATGTAAGTATTGATAAAGCAAAAGTTACATTCACATCGGCAGTGATTGGTCTTAAACCAAATAAACCTAAAGCGCTTCCCAATAAACAAAATCCGAATATCGTACCTACATAAGGAGCATATCCATCATGTCCTTTTCCAACATTTTCTCTTGTATATTTATATACCCAACCTACTATAAGTTCACTTATAACTTGTTTCCCTTTAGGCACCGTTTGAAGCCCTGTTCCCAACCATACCCCTAATACGGCTAAAACAACAGCAACTAATATTCCAAGCAGAAAGCTTTCCGAAAGAAATATCTCACCATCACCAAATGAAATTATTATTCGAGCACCAAATTCATCTACGTTCATTTGTTTTAACCTTTCTAAAGAATATTACTAACGTTATATTTAATGAAGCCACTCCTATTCCATAGCCTAAAGCTCCATGTAAAGAAAACTCACATGATAAAAATGCAAATATCGCATAGATTAAAAGCCTAAAAAAATAAATTGCTGCTGCTTTTATCGCATTATTATGTAGCATTGCTCCTATTATTGTAAATTCCATTAAAAATAGATTTGTTGTGGATGCAAATACTCCTATAATTACTCCAATTATAATATGAAATGGATCGTGGTAAACAAAGATAGCTAGCGAACTAATAACTAAAGCTACAAAGCTTCCAATTATTACTAATTTCTTCTTATCCATAACCCCTCACCTATTTATGATAGCTTTCATTCCTAATTATCTTAAAGCTTCTATATATCTGTTCAAGAAGAATTACTCTCATCATTTGATGAGGAAATGTCATATTTGAAAAGGACAATCTGAAATCCGCCCTATTTTTTACAAAATCAGAAAGACCTAAACTACCTCCAACAACAAAAATTATATCACTTTTACCAGTAAGTGCAAGTTTATTAATTGTTTTTGAAAATTCTAGTGAATCCAACTGCTTGCCTTCAATCTCAAGTGTAATCACATAATCATTATCTTTGATATTGTTAATTACATCATTTCCCTCTTTATTAATTACATTAATCTCATCTGCACGGGAGGGATTACTAGGCAGTTTTGACTCTTTTAATTCAACTACATTGAATTTGCAATACCCACCTAATCTTTTTGAATACTCTTTTACTGCATCATTCCAATATTTTTCCTTAAGCTTTCCAATGCATATAATTTTAATATTCATCGCTTAACCTATATAATTTACTAATATTATCCTTCCCTGCGATATCGATAATGACATCTTTTCCAATAATGATATCGTTTTCTTCAAGTATATTAGTCATAACGATTTTAGCATTATAATAATCATTATTTTCAGAGCTAATATGCCCAAGTAGTACTTCTAAAGGTTTCCCCTTTTTTCTTTTTTTTATCACTTCACACAATGCATTTGCAGCTGTTTCATTTGACAAATGACCCAAATCGCTTAAAATTCTTCTTTTTATATGATATGGATACGATCCAACTTCTAGCATCGCAACTTCATGATTTGATTCTAGCAATATCATATCTGAATCAATCATTTCTCTTTGTATATCTTCAGTTACTTTCCCAGTATCTGTTACTACTACAATTTTTTTGTTGTCACATTCAAAAGAGTATCCTATAGGCTCTTGAGCATCGTGAGAAAGTACAAAAACCTTAATAAGTATATTCTCAATATAAAAAGAGTCCCCTGCAGAAACAATTTGCTTTCGGTTCTCATCTAAAGCACATATTCTGCTTGAGGCCATTTCAGTTCCTTTGCTACAATATATTTTAGAGTTATAAAAAGTTTTTGCCACAATTCCCACACTCTTAATATGATCCGTATGTTCATGTGTTATTAAAATCCCTTTTATATGTTCATAAGGTATTTTATATTCATTCAAAGCATTTTTTATCTTTTTTCCACTAACGCCAACATCTAAAATTATTCCAACATTTTCATTAAGTAATATATACGAATTTCCAGAACTACTACTAGCCACTGAAAAAAAACCTAAACTCATCTCTATCTCCCATGTTTTCAATATATTAATTATAACATAAAAATTGTTAAAATCTATTGAAAAAACAAAAAAATGCTAAACCTTTTTGGTTTAGCACAATTTTTTTCTTTAAAGTTGGGTAAAATCAAATTCTAAACTAGTTATCATCCCATGAACATCTTCCACATATGATGCATCAAGACCTAGGCCCCATATAATAACTATATAGTTGTATCCACCGTCCACAGTTCTAGGACCAATAAGGGTATAATATTCATTTAACCAACCAGTCATTTCATCTGTTCCAAATCTATAACCCCTTAATCCAGCAACCTCAACATCTATTATTTCTTCATCATTTTCAGCATAAGTTTGTAAATAAGCCCTTGCGCTCACATCTGCATCTTCTGCTGTAATTATCTGAACCATTAAGAAAGTATTTAAAAGCTCTGCTTCTGAATCTTGAGGTTTAACTGTTAAAGTGGCTAGGGTTTCTTCTGAACTATACGCCATATCTTCAATCGGAACATAACCGTCAGGAACATCAATCGTTATAGCACCAGTTGCATTATCTGTATAAATACCACCTTCAACTATATTGATTTCTACCTCCTCTATTTCCTCTTCTTCAGCTTTTTCCTCTTTTTCTTCTTCTATTTCCTCTTCATTTGTTTTTTCATTAGTAGCAACCTCATCACTGCCTTGGGAGCCATCTGTATTAGAACCACAAGCTGTGAATAATAAACTCAGTGTCAAAATCATCACTATAATTAGGCTTTTTTTCATATGTAACTCCTTTTTTTGATTTATATAAAAAATTATACTACATAACATTTATTTAAACAACATAATTATGTATTAAAAAACCGAATCCCCTAACTTGAAGAATTCGGCTCAATTAACAATTGTTAAAATCCGTTAATTACATTTAAAATGACTGAAGCATAATATCTGACGGCACTTCAAACTCGCTATCATCTACTCCTATTTTTATGTCTTCGAGCTCGTAAGTGTATCCTTCACCCGTACTTTTATCCAAAGCTTCCATTTTCATAACGATACCATACTTTTCACTAATCCACATTTTTGCAGATGATGAAGTTACCATGTCCATGGTTTCAACTACATAGCATTCTTCGCCATTTATTGTTTCCCTACCTAAGTTTTCAAATCCTGTAGTATCAATTCCTTCTTGGAATTCATTGATATCAAAATAGTTGCTATCAGCCTCACCTTCCGTTAAAGAAAATACTGTTCCCATGTTTTGTTCAGGATAGTAAACTATACTTTCCTCCGTCTCGTAATTAATGATACTAACTATTTCTTGACCTTCCATTGAAGCAGAAGTTTTGTAAAAATCAGATTTCATCCATGTTTTTATGGTCGTGGTCATATCTCCCATTGTCATAGTTTGAGTATATGAAATTCCTTCTTCTGTATAATCATCTGATTTTGAAAAAAGATCAGCCAAGTCTTCTATAGCATTAGCGGTGTTATCACCCTCATTGTCACTATCACTACTCGTGGAATCCGAAGAATCTGAACAACCTGCAAAGGTCATTAATATGGCAAGCAGTAATGCTGTAAAAATAATTAAATATTTTTTCATAAGCACCTCCTAACAAATCGAAATAACTTCTACTTTAAAAGTAGCAAAATATTCACATTAAGTCAAGTTTTTGACAATTAAAAAACGGTATAACATCAATTGCTGCTATACCGTCAGTTATATTAGTTATTTACTGTAGTCATAAAAACCTTTTCCAGATTTTCTACCAAGCAATCCACCTCTTACCATTTTTCTTAATAATGGATGAGCTCTGTATTTAGGATCACCATATTCACTATATAAAACGTCCATGATGGCTAAGCATACATCAAGTCCAACTAAATCTCCTAATTCTAAAGGTCCCATTGGATGATTCGCACCAAGTTTCATTGCCGAGTCAATTCCTTCTGCAGTTGCAACCCCATCAGCATAAATTCCAATTCCTTCATTAATCATAGGTATTAAAACTCTATTTACTACAAAGCCAGGAGCCTCTTCAACTTCTACCGGAGTTTTCTTTAACTCTTTTGAAAGATTAACTATAGTTTCCATAGTCTCATCGGATGTAGCAATACCTTTAATGATTTCAACCAATTTCATCATCGGAACTGGATTAAAAAAGTGCATACCGATAATTTTATCAGGTCTATTAGTAGCTGCTGCTATTTCAGTAATTGATAAAGATGAAGTGTTCGTAGCAATAATTGTTTCAGGTTTGCATAATTCGTCCAATTCTTTAAATAAAGCTTTTTTGGATTCCATTTCTTCAGTTGCTGCTTCAATTACTAAATCAGCATTCGCAATAATGCTTATATCAGTAGACCCTTGAATTCTTCCTAATACTTCGTTCTTTGTCTCTTCAGTAATTTTTTCTTTTTTTACTAGTCTGTCTAGATTCTTTGTTACTGTTGCCATTCCTTTTTCAACGGAAGTTTCTCTTCTAGCCCTCATCACAACTTCGTGACCATCTTGCGCTAAAATCTGTATAATTCCAGCTCCCATAGTGCCTGTTCCTAATACGCCTACTTTCATAATAAATTCCTCCTCATTAACTCAAAAAACATATATTGTTAATAAAATAACTAATCTCTCAATACATTATAACACTTTATTATTAATTGTAAAGCCTTAATTATCTCTAGATATAGTTATATTTATTCCCCTCAAAATCCAAATCAAACTTACAAATTCCTTTATATTTACAATAAGTGCATTCTAACAGCTTACTACCTGTAGTCAATTTAGCAGGCTTGATTTCAATATCACCCTTTATAATATTTTCACTAATTTCTTTTGCCGCTTTTACTGCGCTATTCTCTAAACTTTCAAAGTCTTCTTTACTTAACGAAGAACTACTAGATGACGGAATCCACTTTCCTGATTTTTTATCATACCTTACCTTAATTATATTTGAAGGTTCATGCTCGTCATAATTTCCCGAATTAACTAATTCATTAATTATGGTTTCGTCCTCAACAAACAGTCCATCTAATCTATAAGCTTGCTTAACACTCTTTTGAATGCTCGCTTCTAAATCATCATTTGTATTTTCATCTGCCTTAAAAGTATTTTCCTTAATCAAAAAGTAAAACACCCCCGCTGTATTATGCAAATCTTCTTTGGCTGCTTTTAAATAAAGCATTAATTGCAACCTATAACCTTTTTTTACTTGGTTTTTATCAAATTTTTCATTACCCGTTTTATAATCTATTACTCTAACTGAGTTACTCATCAACAAATCATATCTGTCTATTTTACCTTCTATATATATATCCTTGTCATTTACCTTGAATAATATAGGTTTAATATTACCATTTTGGCCAAAGCTTTCTTCAAAATACGCTTCCTTTACATCAGAGCATCTCATCTGTATCACCATATTCCAAGCAGCTTCCTTACATATTTTCTTTATTCTGTTTAATCTATATTCTTCTCGTTTAGTTGACTTCAATAAACCATCTCGATATTCATTAGCTAAATTTTCAACAATATCATTAACCAATTTATCGCATTCTTCTTTTTTAATATTCAACCATTTGGAGTTTTGTTGGGTTATTAAAACGCCTTCTTCCGTTAACTCTTTTGCCAATCTCATTAAGCATTCGTGATAGATATCACCAATTTCTCTTCCCTCTGATTTGTATGTCCTTAGTTCCTTGGGTTTTAAACCATAGGAAACATAATGCTCAAATGGACACTTAGCATATTTTTCCAATCGAGAAGGACTAAAAGAAAATTTGCTATTTTTAGAAAAAAGTTTAGTAGAAAGTTCATCACTGAGCGATTCCTTAATGTTATCTTCACATAAACCTTTGATCATTTGCTCAATTTTTGCTTTTTCATATTTATTATACCAACTATAAACATTGGCCCATAATTTTTTATCTTTGCTTGATTGTATATTTTCGGTTAGATGTCTTAGTGTGCTGATTCTTCCGTTTATTAAATTAAAATCATTATCATCATTAACGATATCTTTATTAATTTTAATTTCAGAAAATACGGATTTTATCTCCTCAATTAAAGATGATGGTTTTAAATCATTCCCTGCATCATCAGATAAAGAATAACTAAATACTAGTTTTTCTTTGGCCTTACTCGTGTTCCTATATATTGCAGCCATTTCTTCTAGTAAAAGATTTTCTTCGTCTTTACCAATTTCATATCCATCTTTATAGACCAATTTCTTTTCTTCTGTTGATAAAAGGTTATTGGCACTGGGTTCATTTGGCAAAATGCCTTCATTTACACCTACCATAATAAGTACTTTTACATCACCTAATCTTGTACGCTGATTAGTCCCCATGACTATTTCATCAACCTTCGGAGGGATAGTTCCTATTTCTGCATACTTTAAACCTATTAAATACGTTTCAATGAATCTATCTAAATCAAACTCTTCCTCTCCTAATACTTCAACCAATTGGTTCATTATTTCGAAAGCAACATTTAATATCTGTTTAGTTTCTAAAGCTTCCTCTAAATACCCCGAATTTTTTTGTTCTTCACTTAGACTTTTAATTCTTTCAATCAAATTCAGTTCGTTAACTAAATATTTATAATATGAAACAACAAATTCTTTATATGTGCTACTAGTCTTAATTATCTCCTCTAGCTTTATAAAAGGATTAATTATTTGTGATCTTAATTTTTCTAAATAAGCTAATTCATTTTCAGTATATTCAAAACTTCCGTACTTTATTGATTTTTTCCATGTGTTACCTTTGATATCATATTTTTTCGCATAATTTTCAAAGATTTCAATATCATCTCTTTCTAACCCGCTTAAGTTCGTCTTTAACATCGAAAAAATACAATCCGAATTATACTTTCTTCTCATAAATTCTAGTTGATTAATTATAAAGTGTATTATTGGCGAAGTTGTAATAACCTTGGTTTTATCATGAAACAATGTAATTCCATATTCTTGGAAAGCTCTTTCTAAAACCGAACCCATCTTTTCCAAATCATTGCAAATTATAGCTATATCTTTTAATCTGTACCCATCTATCCTTATCATATTGTATATTTTACAAGCAATAGTTTCTGCCTCATAATAGGGATTAGCAGCTTCAATAATATCAAT
>Ga0209943_1000618_pt1 | contig 24136 bp, 17 predicted proteins | sample SalPonR1_B_D2_MG_FD_185698 | JGI IMG/M metagenome (GOLD analysis project Ga0209943, IMG submission 185698) | Salt pond soil microbial communities from South San Francisco under conditions of wetland restoration - Salt Pond MetaG R1_B_D2_MG... ... | reverse complement strand
ATCCAGGTCGCGGGACGCATCAGCGCACGGACGTCCCCGCGTGACCACCCGCCCAGCAGCGAGGCGACCGCCAGCACCGCCGCGCCCAGCAGCGCGTAGCGCACCAGCGGGTCCGGCCCCGCTCGGGCGATCAGATCGAGCAAGGTCACCGCGTCGCCCCTCCGCTCCGCGGTCCGGGCGGCGGCCAGCGGCCCGGGAAGCCGGGCGCGTCGTCGGCGAGGGTCGCACCGAACGGCGAGGCGTCGAACGCGCCGCGTCGCATCATCCGCTCGACCGCCGACCAGGTCGCCCGCCGGCGCGGCGGCCCGACGCGTGCCCACGCCGCTGCCCAGGCCCAGACCGCTGCGCGCTGGGCGGCGCTGCGAACCGGACCGTGATGGCGCCGCGCGACGACCATGCCGCCGCGGAGGCCCTCGACCAGGAAGCGGGCCGCGTCCGGCGTGGAGCTGCCGCCCAGGTGCTCCACCTCGGCACCGACCAGGCGGCAGCGCCAGCCGGCACGTCGCAGCCGTAGGCACCAGTCGAGATCCTCGTTCCCGAACCGCAGCGTCCCGTCCATTCCGCCGGCGTCGTGCACCGCTGAGAGGCGTGCGGCGAAGAGGCACCCCGACAGCCACGGCACGTCGCGCACGGCGTGCGGACCGGCCATGCGCAGCGAGGCGGTCGCCCAGCGGTACGGAACCCCTTGGTCCTGCAGGCGGCCTTCGGGCGTCCGGGCCAGAGGCCCCGTCGCCGCGACGTCCGGATCGTGGAACGGCGCGGCCAGGGCGGACAGGGTGTCCGCCTCGACGAGCACGTCGGCGTTCATGACCGCGATCAGGGAACCCTCGGCGTGCGTGAACGCCTCGTTCACGACGTCGGCGTAGGAGCGGTTGGCGGTGGGGACGAAGCGCGCGCCGGGGTGGGCCTCGCGGATCAGGTGCTCGGTGCCGGCATCGGGCGCGGTGTCCAGAACGCGCACGGGCACGCCCGGCGCATGCCGGGCCAGACGAGCCAGGCAGCGCCGAAGCACGTCGGGCGTGCGATGGTGAACGATCACGACCTCCGGGATCCGCACGGGGTCAGGCTAGCCCAACGCGCGACATGAAGGTCTCACCCGGGCGGGCTAGCCTGGCCCGCGTGACGAGCTCCCCCCTCCGAAGCACCGCCCTCCGAGGCACCCCACGTGACGGTCCTCTTCGAATCGGTGCCGCCCTGGGCGGCGGCAGCGCCCGAGGCTACGCCCACATCGGGGCGCTGGCCGCGCTGGAGCGCCACGGCATGGCGCCCACGGTCCTCGCCGGTACAAGCTTCGGCGCGGTCGTCGGCGCGCTCTACGCCTCGCGCCGCAGCCCGGAGGCGCTCGAGGCGCAGGCGGCCCGGCTCCGGCGTCGCGACGTGCTGCCCAGCGTGATGGACTTCGGTCTGCACCGGGGCGCGCTGTTCCGCGGCCGGCGGCTCGAACAGTACTTCGACCGGCTGCTCGAGGGACGGTCGTTCGCCGATCTCGACCGCACCCTGGTCGTGACCGCCACCGACGCGGACAGCGGCGAGCGGGTGGTGCTGGACCGGGGTCCGCTCGCGCCCGCGCTGCGCGCGTCGGCGTCGCTTCCCGGCGTGTTCGCGCCGGTCGAGATCGACGGGCGGCGACTCATCGACGGGGGGATCGGCGCGCCGGTTCCGCTTGCGACGCTCGACGCGTTCGAGCTCGACCTTCGCATCGGGATCGGGGCGGGCGCGGACGCCGACGACTCGGGCACGATCCGGGCCGTCCGGCGCGCGATCGAGCATCCGTGGGGTCGCAAGGTGCACGCGGCGATGGGCCGAGCGGGCCCCGGCCAGGCGGGAGCGCTGGTGCGCGCCCTCGCCTGGACGGTCGAGGGCTACCGCACGGCGGTGGAGCGGCACGAGGGGCCGGGGCTGCAGGTCCACACGCGACCCCCGATCCACTGGCTGCGGTTCGACCGCGCCGAGGAGGCGATCCGTGCCGGCGAGGGCGCGCTGGAGCGCGCCGTGCCCGCGCTACGGGCCGCCTTGGCGGAGGCCGCCGGGCTTCGCGAGGCGCTCGCGGCGCCCTGAGCCGGCGCCTCGAACGGCGCCTCGACCGATTCCCGAGCGCGGCGCGCCGCGGGCAGCCGTCGGTGTGGCCTCGCACTCAGAGGATCGTCTTGCCCAGCAGACTGGCCGCCATCTCGACCATGATCTCGGCCGTCCGGTTGCGCTCGTCCAGAATCGGGTTCACCTCGACCAGATCGAGGCTGGTGACGCGATGCGTCGACGCCAGGATCTCCATGAGCAGGTGCGCCTCGCGGTAGCTGAGGCCGCCGGCGACCGGCGTTCCGACGCCGGGAGCGATGTCCGGATCGAGGACGTCGGCGTCGAACGACACGTGCAGCCGAGGCAGGTGCGCCAGGCTGGCGACCGCCTCGGCGGCCACCTCGGCCATGCCGCGCCGGTCGACGTCGGTCATCGTGAACGCGGTGATGCCGGCCTCGCGAATCCAGCTGCGCTCGGACGGATCGATCGAGCGTAGACCGATGTACACGACGTCCTCGGGGCGGACGACCGTGCCGCCGCCCCAAACGCCGGTGAGCCGGGCGTCGCCGTGGCCCATCAGCGCGGCGACCGGCATGCCGTGCACGTTTCCCGAAGGGCTGCTGCCGGGCGTGTTCAGGTCGGCGTGCGCGTCGATCCACAGAAGCCCGGTGGCGCCCGTCTCGGCGACGCCCGCCACCGTTCCCATCGAGACCGAGTGATCGCCCCCCAGGAAGATCGGCAGGGCGCCGGGCGGCAGGCCGCGAGCGGCCAGGTAGGTACGGGCGCACGCGTCCGCGATCGCGTCCGCGAACGGCAGCGCGTCAGGGCTGGCGGTCGCCTCCGCCACGGGGACCTCGACGTTGCCGTGATCGGTCAGGACGTGTCCCAGCGCCGCGAGGGCGGGCGCGAGCCGGGCGAGGCGCAGCGCGCTCGGTCCCATGTCGACGCCGCGGCGTCCGGCGCCGAGGTCCATCGGGATGCCTAGCAGGTGGATGTCGGCCATGGCCGCATGATGTCACGGCTCCGCTCAGCGGCCGTCCTCCGGCTCGTGCCAGTAGCGACCGACCGACTCCAGCATCTCGTACGCGGCGTCCGGACCCCGACCGCCGGCCGCGTACGGGTGCGGAGGCGCGTCGCCGTCGGCGTGCTCGAGGAGGGGCTGCACGACGCGCCACTGCGCCTCGACCTCGTCCGACCGCATGAACAGCGTCGCGTCGCCCAGCATCGCGTCCAGGATCAGCGTCTCGTAGGCGTCGGGCGGCGGGCGATCGAAGCGGCCCTCGTACGCGAAGTCGAGGCTCACCCGCCCGAGCCGAACGCCCTGGCCGGGCCGCTTGGCGTTGAACACGAAGCGGATCCCCTCGTTGGGCGTCACGCGGAGCACGAGGCGGTCCGCCTTGACGTCGCTCGGAAGCTGGAAGGGGATGTGGGGCGGCGTCTTGAACCGCAGCACGATCTCGCTTGCCTTGTTCTCGAGCCGCTTGCCGCTGCGCACGTAGAACGGCACGCCCGACCAGCGCCAGGTACGGACCTCGAACGGAACGGCGGCGTAGGTGGCTTGCGTGGAGGACGGATCGACGCCCTGCTCCTCGCGGTAGCCCGCCATGCCGTGGCCGGCGACGTACTGCCCGAAGACCGCCTGATCGGCGTTCGGGCACGCCATCGCGTCGAACACCTTGACCTTCTCGTCGCGGACCGGGTCGGGCTCCCAGCGCGAGGGGGGCTCCATCGCCACCAGTGCGAGCAGCTGCAGCAGGTGGTTCTGGAAGACGTCCCGGACGACGCCGGCCTCCTCGTAGAAGCCGCCCCGACCTTCGACGCCCATCGGCTCGGTCATCGTGATCTGGACGTGATCGACGTAGCGGTTGGACCAGATCGGCTCGAACAGGGTGTTGGCGAAGCGGAGCACGGCGAGGTTCTGCGCCGTCTCCTTCGCGAGGTAGTGGTCGATGCGATAGATCTGGTCCTCGTCGAAGGTGGCGCGCAGCCGGTCGTTCAGCTCCCGCGCGCTGCGCAGGTCGTGTCCGAACGGCTTCTCGATCACCAGGCGCGTCCAGCCCCCCTCGGGGGCTGCGGCCAGGCCGGCCTCGGCCATGGCGTCCGCGATGCCGGTGTAGGTGCCGGGCGGCGTGGCGGTGTAGAACAGCCGATTCCGCAGGCCGATCGCGTCCAGTCGGGTGCCCAGCGCGCGGTGCCCCTCCGGATCGTCGTACCCGCCCCGGACGTAGTGCATCCGCGACGCGAGCCGCTCCCAATCGGCGTCGTCGATCGCGCCGGCCTCCGCTTCGACCGCCGACCGGAAGTCGTCGCGCATGCTGGCGTCGTCGCCCTCGCTGCGCGCGTAGCCGACGATCCGGGTGTCCGGGTGCAGCGCGCCGTCGCAGTGGAGCGTCCAGAGCGCCGGCATCAGCTTGCGGTGGGCCAGGTCGCCGGTCACGCCGAACACCACGAACGCGCACGCCTCCGGGCGTGGCCGGGTTCCGTGCCCGGGATCCGTCGCCGGATCGGGCGTCGATGCGAGCTCGTGCGCGGCGTGATCGTCGGCGGAGGAGGCGGGGTCGCTCATGCACACGAAGATACCAGCCGCCTCCGAGCCGGGTCGCTCCCGGCGGGGCGCGGCCGGCGTGGTAGACTCCGCCGCCGTGCGTGGTGACACGCCGTGAGGAGGCCAGCGTGGAGCGAAGCGACCAAGGCGGCACGCGGACGTTGCTGCAGCGCGGTGCGGATCAGGTGGTTCCGGAGGACGGCATCGAGCGGATCCTGGAGCGCGCTCGGGACGAGGCGCGACCGCTTCGGGTGAAGCTGGGCGTCGATCCGTCCAGCGCGGACCTGCACGTCGGGCATGCGGTGGTGCTGCGCAAGATGCGTCAGTTCCAGGACCTCGGGCACGTCGCGGTGCTGATCGTTGGCGACTTCACGGCCACCATCGGCGATCCGTCGGGGCGGAACAAGACGCGGCCGACCCTGACGCTCGAGGAGACGCGCGTGAACGGCCGCACCTACGTCGCCCAAGCCACCCGCATCCTGGACGACGATCCCGCCAAGCTCGAGATCCGCCACAACTCCGAGTGGCTCGAGGGCCTCGGCTTCGGCGACGTGGTGCGCCTGGCGTCGACCTACACCGTCGCGCGGATGCTGGAGCGCGACGACTTCACGAAGCGCTACGCGTCGGGGGTGCCGATCGGCGTGCACGAGTTCCTCTACCCGCTCGCGCAGGCGTACGACTCCGTGGCGGTCCGTGCCGACGTGGAGCTGGGCGGCACGGATCAGCTCTTCAACCTGCTCGTCGGCCGCGACGTGCAGCGGGCGTACGGCCAAGCGCCGCAGATCGCGCTGACCACGCCGCTGCTGGAGGGGCTCGACGGCAGGGAGAAGATGTCGAAGAGCCTGGGCAACGTCATCGGCGTGAGCGAGCCGGCGGCCGACATGTTCAAGAAGGCGATGCAGGTTCCCGACGCGCTGCTGCCGCGCTACGCGGAGCTGTGCACGCTGCTTCCCTTGGACGCGTTGCGCGCCCGCCTGGCCGACGATCCGGTGGCGGCGCACCGCGTGTTCGCCCGCGAGCTGGTGCGGACCTACCACGGGGACGCGCCCATCGACGAGGCCGAGCGCCGCTACGATGCGATCGCGCGCGGCGAGACGCCGACGGACATGCCGGACGTCGTCGTCCCGGCCGACGCGCTCGAAGGCGGAACGATCGGGGTGCTGCGCCTCGCGGTGCTGGCCGGCCACGCGACGTCGAACGGCGACGCCCGCCGCCTGATCCAGAACCGCGGCCTCAAGCTCGACGGCGTGCCCATCGACGATCCCAGGGCGGTCGTGGAACTCGATCGGCCGCGCATCCTGCAGCGCGGCAAGGACGCGTTCGCGCGCGTCCGGCCAGGGACCTGAGCGCAGGCCGCGACGCGTTCGCCGCGTCCCGGCCGTGCCCCCGCCCGGCTGCGATCAGATCGCCAGGATGGCGGCCAGCTCGAACAGCTGCTCGTCGATCGGCTTGTGGTTCTCCCACACGTCGGCGAGCTTCACGAATACGTTGCCGCGCTTGTCGACGCCGACCATCTCGCCCGAGTGTCCGCTGAGCAGGCCTTCGACGGCCATGAAGCCCAAGCGGGAGGCGAGCACGCGGTCACGGGTGGAGGGGCTCCCGCCGCGCTGGATGTGGCCCAGGATCGAGGTCCGCACCTCCGATCCGCTACGTTCCTCGATGGCGTGCTGAAGCGCCATCGCGCCGCCGGGAAACGCGCCCTCGGCGACGACGACGATGCTGCTCGTCTTGCCCCGCCGCTCGGCCGCGATGAGCAGGTCGGCGATGTCGCCCACGTCGGCGTGCCGCTCGGGGATCAGGATCGCCTCGGCCCCGCCGGCCACGCCGACGTTCAGCGCGATGTGGCCGGAGTTGCGTCCCATCACCTCGACCAGGAACAGCCGGTCGTGGCTGGCCGCGGTGTCGCGTAGCCGGTCCACGCCGTCGAGGGCGACGTTCAGCGCTGTGTTGAACCCGATCGAGACGTCGGTCCCGAAGATGTCGTTGTCGATCGTGGCAGGAACGCCGATGACCTTGATCCCGTGCTCGTCGTGCAGCTTCGAGGCGCCCCGGAAGCTGCCGTCGCCTCCGATGACGACCAGGCCGTCGATTCCGTGGCGCTCGAGCGTCTTCATCGCGATCGACCGTCCCTCGGGCTCCAGGAACGCCGCCGAGCGAGCGGTGCGGAGGATCGTGCCTCCGCGCTGGATGATGTTCGCGACGCTGCGCGCGTTCATCGTTTCGACGTCGTCGTCGAGGAGGCCCTGGAACCCGCGGTAGACGGCCGAGATGCGCGCGCCCCGCGCGATCGTGGTGCGGACCACGGCACGGATGGCCGCGTTCATGCCGGGGGCGTCGCCACCGCTGGTGAGTACGGCGAGGTGCTTCATCACCGGAGCAGTATAGCCACGGGGCCCGGGCGCACCGACCGGCGCGGCGGCTCGAGCCGCTCCTGGACGCCGAGGACCTTCGTCCCGCACGAATCGTGAGCAGGAATGCCATGATGCCGCATGGACTTCGTCAGCTTGAGCGACGGCACGGCCGGAGAGCGCCGCGTGGCGTTGACTCCGACCGTGACCAAGCGACTCGTCGACCTGGGCGCGAACGTGCGCCTGGAGCCCGGTTACGGGGCCGATGCCGACCTGTCGGACGCCCTCTACGAGAAGGCGGGTGCGACGTTCGCGTCGCGGGACGAGCTGCTCGCGTCCGCCGACGTGCTCGTGTCCCTCAACCCGCCCGAAGCGTCCACGCTTCGGGGCCTTCGCGAGGGGACGATCGTGATCTCGTTCTTCGATCCGTTCCGCCGTCAGGAGCTCGTGCGCCTGGCCCGGGACGGGGCGCTCTCGACGCTCTGTCTGGAGCTGGTGCCGAGGACGAGCTACGCGCAGAAGATGGACGCGCTCTCGAGCCAGGCCAGCCTGGGCGGATACGCGGCGGTGATCACGGCCGCGGACCGTAGCGGCAAGTCGTTCCCGATGATGAGCACGCCGGCGGGCACGATCCCTCCGGCGCGCGTCTTCGTCGTCGGGGTGGGTGTCGCCGGTCTTCAGGCGATCGCGACCGCGAAGCGGCTGGGCGCGCGCGTCGACGCCTACGACACGCGTCCCGTCGTGGCAGAGCAGGTGCGCTCGCTCGGCGCGAAGTTCGTCGAGCTCGACGTCGGAGAGACCGGCCAGACCGAGCAGGGCTACGCCAAGGAGCTCACCGCCGAGCAGCTCGCCGAGCAGCGCAGGCAGATGGCGAAGGTGGTCGCGGGCGCCGACGTGGTGATCACGACCGCGCAGCTGTTCGGCCGGCCGGCGCCCCGCATCGTGGACGCGGCGATGGTGGCCGGGATGCGCCCCGGCAGCGTCATCGTCGACATGGCCGCCTCGACCGGCGGCAACGTCGAAGGCAGCGTGCCGGACGAGGAGGTCGTCATGGACGGCGTCCGGATCGTCGGTCTCTCGAACCTGCCGGGTCTCGTGGCGCGAGACGCCAGCGAAATGTACGCATCGAACCTGTTCGCGCTGATCCAGCACGCCTGGGACGAGGAGGCCTCCGCGCTCAAGCTCGACCCCGAGAACGACGACGTCGTGGCCGGCTGCCTGCTGACGCACCAGGGCAAGGTCCGTGACGAGCGCGTCGCGGCCGTGCTCGAGGAAGGAAGCTCCGCATGATCCTGCTCATCTTCGTCTTCGTGCTCGCGATCTTTCTCGGCGTGGAGCTGATCACCAAGGTGCCCAGCCAGCTGCACACGCCGCTGATGTCCGGCTCGAACGCCATCAGCGGCATCACGATCGTGGGCGCCCTGATCGCGGCGAGCGCGGACAACCCGCTCGCGACCGCGATCGGCGTGGCGGCCCTGATCTTCGCGACGATCAACGTCGTCGGCGGCTACCTGGTCACCGATCGCATGCTCGGCATGTTCCGCACCGGGAAGAAGGAGTAGGCGATGCCTGCCATCGTTCAGCTCGCCTACGTCGTCGCCGCGGTGCTCTTCATCCTCGGCCTCAAGCTCCTCGGTCGGGCCGATACGGCTCGCCGAGGCAACCTGATCTCCGCCGGCGGCATGCTGGTGGCCGTCGTCGCGACGCTGTTCGCGGGCGGCATCTCGTGGCTCTGGATCGTGGTCGGCCTGGCCGTCGGCGCGCTCGTCGGCGGGTTCGCGGCACGGATCGTGAAGATGACGGCGATGCCCGAGATGGTCGCGCTCTTCAACGGCTCGGGCGGTCTGGCGTCGATGGGCGTGGCCTGGGCCGAGTGGGTCCAGGAGCCGGAGCGCGGCGTCGGGACCGCCGCTGCGATCGCGGCAGCGGCCATCATCGGGGCGATCGCGGCATCGGGCAGCGTGATCGCCTGGGGCAAGCTGGCCGAGAAGCTTCCCGGCCGGGCGATCCGCCTGCCTGCCCAGCAGGTTTGGACGATCGGGCTGTCGCTGTTGGGGCTGGGCATGGCCGTCTGGTTCGTCTCCGGGTCGTCGGCGTCGTCGGCCGGCCTGGCGTTCGCGGTGGCCGCCGTCGCCGCGCTGGTGCTCGGGGTCCTGCTGGTGCTGCCGATCGGCGGCGCCGACATGCCGATCGTGGTGAGTCTGCTGAACGCCTACTCGGGGCTGGCCGCCTCGATGGCCGGGTTCGTGCTGGGAAACAGCGCTCTCGTGGTCGCGGGGTCGCTGGTCGGCGCCTCGGGCTTCATCCTGACGAACATCATGTGCAAGAGCATGAACCGGAGCCTGACGAACGTGCTGTTCGGCGGCTTCGGGGGGACGCCCATCGAAGGGGGCGCGGCGATCACCGGCGAGGTCAAGCCGATCTCCGCCGACGACGCGTACTACATCCTCGAGGCCGCATCGAGCGTCATCGTCGTGCCCGGCTACGGCATGGCGGTCGCGCAGGCGCAGCACGTGGTTCGCGAGCTGGCCGAGATGCTCGAGAAGAACGGGGCCGAGGTCCGCTACGTCATCCACCCGGTGGCCGGACGGATGCCGGGGCACATGAACGTGCTCCTCGCCGAGGCGAACGTGCCGTACGAGCAGCTCGTCGAGCCGGGCGACGTGAACCCGACGATGGAGATGGTCGACGTGGCGATCGTGATCGGCGCGAACGACGTGGTGAACCCCGCCGCTCGCGAGGACGCGTCCAGCCCGCTGTTCGGCATGCCGATCATCGACGTCGACCGTGCACGGACCACGTTCGTGCTGAAGCGCTCGATGAACCCGGGCTTCTCCGGCGTCCAGAACCCGCTGTTCTTCAAGCCCAACACGCGGATGCTGTTCGGCGACGGCAAGGCCACGGTGAGTCAGCTCGTCTCGGAGTTCAAGGAAGCGCTCGAGGGCTGAGCGCACCGCAAGCGCACGTCGTCCATCGCGGGCGCCGAGGCCGAGAGGCTCGGCGCCCGCTTCCGTCGTCGACGAACCGAAGCGTGTAGCAGGAAAGTTGACAACGCCGGACTCACATTCGTACCATCTGAGCATGGACGCCGAACGCTTCACCCGATCCTCGCTCGAGATGCTGCAGTCCGCGCAGCAGATCGCGCGGACCCGTGGTCAGCAGCAGGTCGGCTCGCTGCACCTCGCAGCCGCGCTGCTGGCCGACACCGACGGACCGCCCGCCCGCGTCGTGCAGCGCGCCGGTGGCGACCCCGCCCAGGTCTACGCTCAGCTCGACGCCGCGCTCGCCAAGCTGCCGCGCGTCTCCGGCCCCGCCGCCGGGACCGAGGTCTACATCGACGCGGAGCTGAACCGCGCGCTGACGGCCGCCGACGGTCTGGCCAGCGAGTGGGGCGACCGCTTCGTCGCCGCCGACGTGCTGCTCGTCGCCCTGAGGCGCACGGCTGCCCGCGAGCTGGCCATGCTCCCCGACGCCGCCGCGCTCGAGGCCGCCGCCAAGGAGATCCGCGGCGGACGCACCGTCGACACCGAAGGGGCCGAGACCACGTTCGAGGCGCTCGACACCTACGGCATCGACCTCACTCGGCAGGCGCGCGACGGTGGGCTCGATCCGGTCATCGGGCGCGACGACGAGATCCGCCGGACGATCCAGATCCTGCTGCGCCGCACCAAGAACAACCCCGTCCTCATCGGCGAGCCCGGCGTCGGCAAGACCGCGATCGCCGAGGGCCTGGCCCAGCGCATCGTCGGGGGCGACGTCCCCGAGGGCCTGCTCGGCAAGCGGATCGTGCAGCTCGACATGGGCTCCCTCCTGGCGGGCGCGAAGTACCGCGGCGAGTTCGAGGAGCGCCTGAAGGCCGTCATCACCGAAGTCGTGGACGCCGGCGGCGAGATCGTGATGTTCATCGACGAGCTGCACACCATCGTCGGGGCCGGCAAGGCCGAAGGCGCCGTCGACGCGGGAAACATGCTCAAGCCGCCGCTGGCCCGCGGCCAGCTCCGCATGATCGGAGCGACGACGCTCGACGAGTACCGCGAGATCGAGAAGGACGCCGCGCTCGAGCGTCGCTTCCAGCCGATCTTCGTAGACGAGCCGTCGGTCGAGGAGACGGTCAGCATCCTCCGCGGCCTGAAGGAGAAGTACGAGGTTCACCACGGCGTTCGGATCACCGACCCCGCGCTGATCGCCGCCGCCACGCTCAGCCACCGCTACGTCGGCGACCGGCAGCTGCCGGACAAGGCGATCGACCTGATCGACGAGGCGGCCAGCCGCATCCGGGTGCAGCTCGACAGCCTGCCCGAGGAGATCGACGCCCTCAAGCGCCGCAAGCTGCAGCTCGACGTCGAGCGGGCGGCGCTCGCCAAGGAGGAGGATTCCGAGAGCGCCGCGCGGCTCGCACGCGCCGAGGAGGAGCTTCGCCTGCTCGAAGAGCGCATCGAGCAGGCCCAGAGCGACTGGCGCAGCGAGAAGGAGAAGCTCGACGAGCTCCGGGAGGCCCAGGAGGAGCGCGACCGCGTCCGGACCCGCATCGAGGCGGCCGAGCGCGACTACGACCTGAACCAGGCCGCCGAGCTTCGCTACGGGCATCTGCCGAAGCTCGACGAGCGGATCCGCGAGCTCACCACCGAGCTCGAGGACGCCCACTACGTTCGTCTCGAGGTCGGCGAGGACGAGGTCGCCGAGGTGGTGTCTCGCTCGACCGGCATTCCCGTCGCCCGCCTGATGGAGGGCGAGCGCGAGAAGCTGCTCGGACTCGAGGAGGAGCTGCATCGCCGCGTCATCGGACAGGACCGCGCGCTCTCGGCGGTCGCCGACGCCGTGCGTCGCTCGCGGGCCGGACTCGCCGACGACCGCAAGCCGATCGGCAGCTTCCTGTTCCTCGGGCCCACCGGCGTGGGCAAGACGGAGACCGCCAAGGCGCTCGCGCAGCAGCTGTTCGACGACGAGGACGCCATGGTCCGCCTCGACATGAGCGAGTACATGGAGCGTCACACGGTCGCGCGGCTGATCGGCGCGCCTCCCGGCTACGTCGGGTTCGAGGAGGGCGGTCAGCTCACCGAGGCGATCCGCCGCAGGCCGTACGCCGTCGTGCTGTTCGACGAGATCGAGAAGGCGCACGCCGACGTGTTCAACGCGCTGCTCCAGCTGCTCGACGACGGCCGGCTCACCGACGCGCACGGACGCACGGTCGACTTCCGCAACACCGTCGTGATCCTCACCAGCAACATCGGCAGCCCCCAGATCCTCGAGATGGGACGGGCCGGGAGGCCGGCCTCGGAGATCGAGGACACCGTCCTGCGCGAGCTCCGGACCGCGTTCCGACCCGAGTTCCTGAACCGCTTGGACGACATCGTGGTGTTCGAGGGGCTCGATCGCGATCAGGTCGCCAGGATCGCCGAGCTGCGCATCGACGAGCTGCGCGGCCGCCTGGCCCCCTCCCGCATCCGACTGGAGCTGAGCGACGAGGCGCTGGACTTCCTGTCGCGCGCCGGTTTCGACCCGGCGTTCGGCGCGCGGCCGCTGGCGCGCGCGATCCGCAAGCACCTCGAGACGCCGCTCAGCCGCGAGATCCTCGCCGGGACGGTGCAGGACGGCGACACCGTGCAGGTGCGAAGCGACGGCGAGCGCCTGACGTTCGAGGTGGACCGGCCGCAGGAAGTGCTCCACTGAGGCGCTTCGTCCAGGGACCAGCCGATTCCGGCGGAGGCCGCGACGACGTCGTCGCGGCCTCCGCGTAGGTTGGGAGACGACGCCGAGGGCGAGCCGGGCTACGCTCGGACGGTTCAGGCCGGTGACGCGAGGTGACCGGCCGTGCGCACCCGTTGGAGGGATTCACCATGTGCGGCATCTGCGGCGTCCACGGACGCCACCCCGATCCGGTCGGCGAGACACGGAAGATGATGGCGGCGCTCCGTCACCGAGGACCCGACGCCGAGGGCCTGCTGCAGCGCGGCCCGACCACGCTGGGCCACGTCCGGCTGTCCATCGTCGATCCCGAGGGCGGCGCCCAGCCGCACCGGAGCGAGGACGGCACCGTCGCGCTCGCCGGCAACGGCGAGATCTACAACCACGCCGGCCTGCGTGCGCTCCTGGACGATCACGCGTTCGCCTCCGACGCGGATACCGAGGCCGCGCTTCATCTCTTCGAGCGCGACGGACCGGCGTTCGCGCGGGCGCTGGACGGCATGTACGCGCTGGCCGTGGCGGACGGACGCGATCTGGCGCTGGCGCGCGACCCGTTGGGCATCAAGCCGCTCTACGTCGCCGAGAAGGACGGCACGACCTGGTTCGCGTCGGAGCTCAAGGCGCTGGCGCACGTAGGCGCGCCGCTCCGCGCCGTGCGTCCGGGCACCGTCTGGCACTCGCGTCACGGGGTCCGCCGAAGCTGGTCGCTTCCCGAGGCGCGTAGCGAGATCACCGACGCCGGCGAAGCCCGCCGCGCCGTCCGCACGGCGCTCGAGGCGGCGGTCGACAAGCGCCTGATGGCCGACGTGCCGTTGGGCGCGTTCCTGTCCGGCGGCCTGGACTCCAGCGCCATCGCGGCGCTCGCCGTCCGCCGGACCGGCTCGCTCAAGACGTTCTCGGTCGGTACCGAGGGATCGCCCGACCTGATCGCGGCGCGCGTCGTCGCCGCGCATCTCGGCACGGACCACTACGAGCACGTCATCGACCCCGCCGAGGTCCGTGCCGTGCTGCCCGGAATCGTCGCGGGGCTCGAGTCGTTCGACGCCGACCTGGTCCGGAGCGTCGTGCCGACCTGGTTCACCGCGCGGCTCGCGGCGGAGCACGTCAAGGTGATCCTGACGGGGGAGGGCGCGGACGAGCTGTTCGGCGGCTACGCGTACCACGCCGCGTACGACGGCGATCCAGACGCCCTGGCGCGCGAGCTGACGCGGTCGCTGGGGACCATGCACGACGTGAACCTGCAGCGCGTCGACCGCATGACGATGGCGCACGGGCTGGAAGGCCGCGTGCCGTTCCTCGACGTCGATCTGATCGACGTCGCGCAGCGCATCGATCCCAGGCTCAAGCGGCGCGGCGGCACCGAGAAGTGGATTCTTCGCGAAGCGGTCGCCGACCTGTTGCCCGAGTCGATCGTCTGGCGCGACAAGGCGCAGTTCGACGAGGGCTCCGGATCGGTCGACCTCCTCGCCGAGCTCGTACGCGACCTCCCGAACGAGCCCGGCCCCGCCGCGCCGTTCCCCCTGCGCTCGGCGGAAGAGGAGGCGTACTACCGGATGTTCGCGGGAGCGTTCCCCGATCCGGAGGCGGCCGCCGCGGCGGTCGGGCGCTGGCACGCCGGCCGCACGCCGAACGCCGCCGACTGAGCGAGTCGGGAGGCCGGACCGCGACGGCCCGGCCTCCCGACTCGGCGGTCGTGGCCCGGTCGCTCAGCCCGGCTCGCGGACCTCGAGCGCAAGCTCGCCTCTCGCCGCCTCGAGGCGGGCCGCGGGTCCCAACACCACGATCCTCGGCTCGCCGGCGGCCTCGATGGCGTCGGCGAGCTCGGTGAACGCCGACCGGTCGGCGTCCAGCAGCTCGCGACGCAGCCGCTCGACCTGCCCCCCCGTCCCGCGCAGGCGGCGCACCAGCGTCCGGAACCCGCGCGCGCCCGGCAACGCGTACGGATCGAGCGACCCCACCGCGCCGATCACCAGCGTCTCGACCTCCAGGGGCTCGACCGCCTCCGCCGCCTCGCGCAACAGCCCGGGCGCCTCGGCGACGACGTCCAGCGTCTCCTCGAGGTTCGGATCGCGGTACGAGAACGTCCGGATCGCTCCGTGCAGCGGGTCGAGCTGGGCGCCGGCGCCGTACGCGCCCCCCTGGAAGCGCAGACGGGGGATCAGCACGTCGGCCGTCAGCCACCGCGACGCTGCGAGCCAGCTACCCGGAAGGGGCGCGCCGTCGCGCAGCGTCCTTCCCGTCGCCACGTAGTGCACCTGGCCAGGCAGCGTCCAGCCCTCGCGCGTGGCGGGGGCCTCCAGGCTCCACGTCGCCGGGTCGCCGGCGCCGCGGGGAAGCCCGCCGAGGAGCGCCGGCAGCGCGTCGCTCGCCGCCTCCGCGGCGTCGTCGTCGGCGGTGACGCCGACGATCAGGCCGTCCCGTACCAAGAGGGTGTTCCGGAGCTCCTCGAGCTCGGCGGCCAGGGCGGTCCAGTCGTCGTCACAGCGCGCCACGAACCGGGCCAGCGCGTCCAGGGACGCGAGGCCGCCGATCTGCTCCTCGACGCGGTCCTCGAGGCTGTCGTGCGCCGCCAGGCGGCGCAGTGCGAAGCGATGCCCGGCCGGCTCCAACGCCGACCGCCGCCTGGCGAGGTCCTCCACCGCCAGGCGGCGTACCTGGGCCACGTCGCTCAGGTCGGCCTCGGTGACGATCTCCCGGACCAGGCTCGCGAGGTCGCCGGCCTTGTCGGCCAACGCCCTGCCGCGCACGAAGAAGCGCGCCATGCCGGGAGCGCCGCCCACGCCCGCGGCCAGGTCGGCGCCCGCGCCGATCCCGCCCGTGTCCCGGTCGATCGTCCGGCTCAGCTCCGCCAGCGATCGGCGCTTCGTTCCCGTCTCGAGCAGCAGGCGACCGAGCATCCCCACGTGCGGCAGCAGGTGCGCCGGGACGCGGCGCAGATCGAAGCCCAGGTCCAGGTAGAGGAGACCGCGCGTCGGCAGGTCGATCCGAACGATCTGGACGCCGTCGCGCTCCTCGGTGTGGACCTCGGGCTCGGGCCGCTGCTCGCGAAGGTCGTCGCGATGCAGCCGCGGCAGGGTGGCGCGCACCTCGGGCGGGTCGGGCTGGCGCTGGGCCTCCGCGAGCGCGGCGGCGGACGCGGCCACGGCATCGAGGTCCGCGTCGCTCATCGAAGCGGCGCGCGCCGAGAGGCGTTCGGCTTCCTGAGCGGCGCGGCGCTCGCTCAGCTCGAGGTCGGGCGTCACCGTCGACGCCACGCGGTGGGGGTTGTCCAGCATGCGCTCGCGCATCAGGGCGGTAAGCGCCGCGGCGCCGTCGCCGAGCCGGGCGTCGAGGTCCTCGAGGGCCGCGTCGAGGTCCACCTGCACGAGCGGATCGCGTCCGTGCAGCCACGCCCCGAGAGCGTCCAGCGCCAGCGCCACGCCGCGCTGGCCGCCGTACACGTCGAGCTCGCGGAGGTCGAACTCCAGCCGGTTGCGCGCGGCCTCGACGTCCGCGGCGTCCAAGCCGCGCTCGGCGAGGTCGTGTAGCGTCGCGTGCACCACCTCGTGCACCTCTCCGGTGCGCTCCGGATCGACGCCCCGCAGGCCGGCCCGGAACACGGGCTGCCGCAGCGCGGTTCCGAGACCGCCCACGAACGCCTCGCCCAGGCCGGAGTCCAACAGCGCCCGACGGAGCGGGGCCGCCGGCGAGCCGACCAGCACGTGGTCGAGCACCTCGAGCGCCAGCTCCTCGCCGGGTCCGGACGACACGGGCAGCGCCCATGCGACCGTGGCGAACGCCTTGCCGCGAGCGTCGGAGGCGTACGCGCCGTTGGCCGCCCGCGGCGCGTCGAACGGGGGCTGCACCGAGGGCGGCGGCAGCGGAGCGAGGCGGGGCGCGCCCCCTACGTAGCGGGCGATCGCCGCCAGGGTGGCTTCGAGCGGCACGTCCCCGTGCACGACGAATCGTGCGCGGCTGGGGTGGTAGTGCGCGGCGTGGTAGGCGACCAGGTCCTCGTACGTCAGGTCGGGAATCGCGGCCGGATCGCCGCCCGACTCGTGCCGGTAGGCGGTGCCGGGGAAGAGCGCCTCGGTCTCCGTGTGGGCCAGCGCACGGTTGGGGTCGGCGACCGCTCCCTTCATCTCGTTGTAGACGACGCCGCGCAGCTGGAGGCGACGCTCGCCGCCGTTCACTTCGAGGTGCCACGCCTCCTGGTCGAACGTCTCGCGTGACAGGCGCGGCCGGAACACGGCGTCGAGGTAGACGTCGAGCAGGTTCAGGAAGTCGCGCGGATGCTCCGTCGCGAACGGGTAGATCGTCCGGTCGGGGTACGTCATGGCGTTCAGGAACCCGGCCAGCGAGCCCTTGATCATCTCGAAGAACGGATCCTTGAGCGGAAATCGCTCGGAGCCGGCGAGCACCATGTGCTCCAGGATGTGGGCGACGCCGGTGTCGTCGTCGGGCAGGGTCTGGAAGCCGACGGCGAACGACAGGTTCGGCTCGTCGCCCTGGAGCGCCAGCAGCTCCGCGCCGCTGGCTTCGTGACGCAGGAGTCGTCCGGTCACCCCGGCGATGGCGAGCTCGCGTTCGTCGACGCTCGTGAATCCGTGCATGTCCATGGCGCGGACGCTATCACGGCGCTAGGCATCTACCGCGTGCGAGGCGCGCCGCCCGGCACCGCCGTGATAGCGTCCGGACGTGGTTCCCCGTCGTGCCCGGCTTCCGCACCTCGAGCCCGCCCGGCGTGCCCTCGCCGAAGGGCGCTACGAGGCGGCGTTCGCATTGCTCGAGGACGCTGCGTCGCGTACCCGTCCGCAGCTCGTCCGGGCGCTCTACCAGCTTCATCTCGCCGCCGCCGACGCGCTCTACGGTCGGGACGGCCTGGACCACGGGCTGCGCGCGCTGCGTGCCGTGGCGTCGGCCGATCCGGCCGCCGTTCGCTGGCCGCTCTACCGCGCGCTCCACTGGGAGTTCCGCGCGTTGCAGGGCGCCTCGGCGCACGAGGTCCGGCGCGGGGTCGCCCGCCTGGGCGACGACGATCCGGTCGCCGCGTACCACGCGGCCAGCGCGCTCTGGTGCGCCGGGGCGTCGCGAGCCGCGCGGCGCGCGCTGAGCGGGATCGATGCCGCGGAGCTTCCCGCGTACCTGCGCTGGCGCCGCGCGTCGCTGCTGGGTCACGCGAACGCCGACGCCGACGATTGGGAGGGCGCCGCCGCAGCGTTCGCGGAGGCGTTGGAGACGGCGGCGGAAGCGGAGCGGGAGACGATCCGGGTCCACCTCGCGAGCGCGCTGCTCGAGCTCGGCCGCGTCGCCGAGGTGCGGGAGCTCCTCGCCACGCTCGAGCCTGGCCGGTTGACGCCGCCCGACCTGGGGTGGGGCCACGAGCTCCGGGGCCGTGCGGAGCTGGAGCTGGGCAATCCCGGGCGCGCCCTGATCGATCTGGACGAGGCGGACCGCCTGGCCGAAGACGGGATCCGACGGTTCGCCGTGGCGCAGGCACGGGCTCAGGCGCTGGCCCGGCTGGGCCGGCACGCGGAAGCGGCCGACCGGATCGCCGACGCCCTGCCCGACGCGCCCGAGGCCGAACGGGCGTACGCGCTGCACGAGCGCGCCATCGCGTTGCTCGAGGCGGACAGGATCGACGACGCCCGGGAGACGCTGGAGGAGATCCTGCTCGACCCCGACTATCCGTACCGGGGCGAGGTCACCGCCGACCTGGCCGAAATCGAGCTTCGCCGCGGCGATCTGGCCGAGGCGCGCGAGACGGCCGCGCGCGCGCTGGACCTCGGTGCGACCGGGCCGGCGTGCCTCACGCTGGGCACCGTGGCGTTCGAGTACTTCGACCTCGACGAGGCGGTCGTCTGGCTGGAGCGCGCGGTCAGCGCGACGACCGCGGGCGACCCGACCTGGATCGCCGCGCACCAGCTCCTCGCCGACGTGTACGCGCAGCGCGGCCCGTCGTCGGCGGAGAACCTCCTGATCCACGCGCGCAAGGCGCTGAGCTGGACCGAGGGGGGCAGCGAGTGGGCGGGACCGCTCGAGGCGCAGGTCGAGCTGGCCCGCAGCTGGCTGGGCGGCCACGAGCGCTGGCTGAACTGAGCGTCACGGCACGGAGCGTCGCGGCACGGAGCGTCGCTGGCCCGTCCGCACGGGACGGGCGCTGCCCGATGCGACGGTACACTCCCCGAGATGGAAGGCCTTCTGCTCGCTCAGGTTCTGGACGAGGTCCGCTCGCGTACGCCGGCCGAACGGCTCGACTGGCGCTTCGTCGACGAGCACACCGCCGTCCTGCCGCTGGTGCCCGACGTGGCGCTGTGGTGCTTCGACCGTCTGCCCGTGCCGCGCCTGGAGCTTCGCCGCGATCAGCCGTCCGGCGCCGGCGCGCCCCGCACCGGGTTCCAGGAGCTGCTCCGGGCCCGTGCGGTCGGTCCGCTCGTGGCGGTCTCGCAGCCGGGCCTCGACCGGATCGCGCGTCTCCACTTCGGAGCGGCAGGCGGTTTCGTCGGTGCCGCGCCGGTCGACCTGGTCGCCGAGCTGACCGGTCGGAACGGCAACCTGATCCTGGTGGACGAGGACGGAACGATCGTCGGTGCCGCCCGCGAGATCGGTCCGGAGATGAATCGCTACCGGCAGGTGCGTGCCGGCGTGGCGTACCGTCCGCCCCCGCCGTACGACAAGCTCGACCCGCGTCACGCGCCTCCGGACGAGCTGCGGGCCGCGCTCGAGGGGCGGACGCCCGCTCGGATCAAGCGGCACGTGGACGGGGTCGGGCCGGAGCTCACCGCGGCGATCCAGGCGCTGGCCGGCGTGCCGTCGGACGCCGTCCTCGAAGGATCAGCGCTCGACGACGTCCTCTCGGCGCTGGCCGAGGTGGTCGCGGATCCGGCGGGGGCCGCGCAACGGGCGTTGGGACGACCGGACGTCGCGACGTTGCGGGCGCGCGAGCGTCGTGATGCCGATCTGCGCCGCGTCACGGCGCACCTGAACGACCGCGCGGCGCTGGCGCGCAAACGCCGGCACGACGCCGATCGAACGCTGATCGCGGCCGAGGACGCGGCCCGCCTCCGCGGCGAGGCCGACCTCCTGCTCGCCTACGCGGGACGCGTTCCGACGGGTGCTGCACGCGTGGAGCTGCCGGCGTTCGAGGGCGGCGACGTCGAGATCGCGCTCGATCCGTCGCTGCCGGCGACGGCGAACGCCGAGGCGCGTTACGCGCAGGCGCGCCGGCGCGAGGCACGGGCGGACCGGGCGCTGCAGCGGGCCGCGGAGCTCGACGAGGAGCTTCGCGACGTCGAGGCCGAGCTCGGGACGCTGAGCACGCTGCCCGACGACGCGCTGCGCGCACGGGCCGAGGCGCTGGAGCCGAAGCGCTCCGCGAAGCGGCGCGAGGTGGGGCTTCGCTACCCTGCGCCCCACGGCTTCACGGTGGTCGTGGGCCGCAACGCGCGGGAGAACGACGAGGTGACCTTCAGGGTGGCCCGCAGTCGCGACGTCTGGCTCCACGTGCAGGGGTGGCACGGCTCCCACGTGGTGATCCTGACGCAGGGCCGCGAGGTGCCGTTCGACACCGTGCTGTTCGCCGCGAGGCTGGCCGCCGGGCACTCGAAAGCGGTGGGCGGCGACAACGTGCCGGTGGACTACACGCTCCGGAAGCACGTCTGGAAGGTCAAGGGAGGACCGCCGGGCGCGGTTCGCTTCGCGCACCAGAAAACCGTGTTCGTCACGCCCAGTCGAAACCCGGCAGCGGAGACGGCGCGCGACGCTTCGTAGCCGGCGACAGAACGCCGGGCCCATCGCTGCCTGGGCCCGGCGTGCGGTCGTACCCCGGGTCAGTCGGCCTTGCCGGCCGAGCCGAACACCTGCATACGCTCCGCGACGATGCGGCGCATCTCGTCCCTCGCGGGTCCGAGGATCTTGCGGGGGTCGAACTGCGACGGGTCGTCCTTCAGCACCTCGCGCACGCGCGCGGTGAAGGCGAGTCGCAGGTCCGTATCGGTGTTGATCTTGGCGATGCCCTCGGTGACGGCCTTGCGGACGTCGTCCTCGTGGATGCCGCTGGCGTCGGCCAGCGAGCCGCCGGCGTCGTTCAAGCGCTGGACGATGTCGCTGGGCACGCCGCTGGCTCCGTGCATGACCAGCGGATGGGGAAGGCGCGAGGCGATCTCGACGATGCGGTCGTGGTCGATGTACGGCCGGCCCGTGCCCTTGTTCGCTCCGTGCGAGGTGCCGATGGCGACGGCGAGGTAGTCCGCGCCGCTCTCGTGCATGAACCGTTCGGCCTCGTCCGGCTTGGTGAGGATCGCGTCCTCTTCGCTCACCACCACGTGCTCCTCGACCCCGCCGAGCCGGCCGATCTCGGCCTCGACCGTCACGCCCACGGCGTGCGCGGCCTGGACGACGCGAGCGGTCTCGCGCACGTTGACCTCTTCGTCGGCGTGCGACTTGTCGATCATCACGGAGGTGAAGCCCATCCGGATCGCCCGCAGGCACGACTCGTACGACGAGCCGTGATCGAGGTGGATCGCGACCGGGACGGTGGCGTCACGGGCCATCTCGACGACCATCTTGGGAAGGATCGCGCCGCCGTACTTGAGCGCGCCTTCCGACAGCGCGACGAGGACGGGGCTGCGGGTCTCCTCGGCGGCCTCGAGGATCGCCTGGGTGATCTCCATGTCGTTGGTGTTGAAGGCCCCGACGCCGTACTGGCCGTCGCGGGCCGCCTTCAGGATGTCGAGTCCGGTCATGAGCGGCATGTCCGCAGCATACAGCAGCGTTCCCGGCCGCCGGTCACGTCGGGGGCTCTAGCCTCCCGAGGGCCGCGAGTACCGCGGCCGAGGCGGCGCGAACCGCTCCTCCGACGTTCCACGCCGCCTTGTCGCGGACGCCCGCGACGTTGCTGACGCCACGCACCTCCGCGAACGGCAGTCCCAATCGAGCGCACGCCAGCGCAGCCCCGGCGCCTTCCATCGACTCGACCGAGGCGCCCGACCGCCCCGCGCGCTCGGCGGCCACGTCGAGGTCGCCCGCGATCGCATCGGAGGTCGCGAACGGAACGGGCACGGCGCCACAGGCGCCGGCCAGCGCCGCGGTCCAGCGCGGGTCGGTGGGGAAGACCTCGAACAGGTCGGGTCGCTCCGAGCGGGCGTCTGCGGGCACGCGCGGGAGCGGGATCTCGGCGAGGCTCGCGACGGCGCTCCGGTAGGCGACGCCGGCGTCGAGATCGGTCTCGGAGGCGGCGCAGACAGCGGCGCCGACCGGAACGAACGCCCCGACGTACGCGCCGGCGATACCGGTCATCAGGCAGGCGGACGGCCGAACGCTGGCCGCGAGCGAGGCGACCGCCGTGGCCGCCGACGCCTTGCCCACGCCGCACGCCACGAGCGCCACGTGCCGCTTCCGGAGGCGACCCAGCCAGGCGGAGGGCCAGGCGTCCCCGCCGATCGGGCGGGGGTCGTGCAGCTCGGCCAGCAGGTCGCGCAGCTCCATCTCGGTCGCCGCGACGATCAGCAGCGGCGACTCGCCCCGGGGAGACGTGGGCGGAGGCGCGCTCACGCCGCGCGTTCCCAGCGGCGGCCCGCGGCGGCCACGGCGCTCAGGCGGCCTCGCGCGCGGGCATGTCCAGCAGGGCGCGCACGTAGGCGGCCGCGTCGTACGGCTGAAGGTCCTCGGCGGACTCGCCCACGCCGATGAACTTGATCGGCAGCTGCAGCTCGCGCACGATGGGAAGCAGGATGCCGCCCTTGCCGGTGCCGTCGAGCTTCGTGACGACCACGCCGGTGAGGTCGACGGCCTCGTGGAACCGCTTGGCTTGCTGGAGCCCGTTCTGGCCGGTGACGGCGTCGAGCACCAGCCAGACCTCCTTCGGCTCGCCGGGATCGGCCTTGCCGATCACGCGGCGGACCTTCTTCAGCTCCTCCATCAGGTTGTGCTGCGTGTGGAGGCGCCCGGCGGTGTCGACGAACAGCAGGTCGGTGCCCTTCGCCTTGCGGGCCGAGGCCGCGTCGTACGCGACCGCTCCGGGGTCGCCTCCGTCCGGCCCCGTCTGGGTGGGCACGCTCAGCCGGTCGCCCCACACGCCGAGCTGCGCGGAGCCGGCCGCCCGGAACGTGTCGCCGGCGGCGAACATCACGCTTCGGCCGAGGCGCTGGTAGTACTGACCGAGCTTCGCGATCGTCGTGGTCTTGCCGACGCCGTTCACGCCGACGACCATCACGACGTGGCCGGCGGGCTCGACGACGTTGCGGCTGACGTCGAGCTCGAACCCGACGCGACGGAGCTTCTGACGCATGCGGTTGGGCTCGAGCTGGTCCAGCAGCGCCTGCTCGAGGGCGTCGCGGAACGCGGCTCCGCTCTCGCGCTGGCGCTTGGCGTCGGCGACGACGTCCGCCGCGATCCGGGCGCCGACGTCCGCGCCGATGAGCGCGAACTCGAGGTCGTCCCAGTCCATCTCCCAGCTCTTGCCCAGATCGCGAACGTCGGTGGTGAGCACGTCCCGCGTCTTGCCCAGCCCCTGGCGAAGACGGTCGAACCACCCCATCAGGTGCCGGCTCCGCTCCGGCCGGCGTCGACGCTCGCACCGTCCTTCTTCGTGCCGGCGTCGTTCTCCTCGGGCGCGGGTCGATCGTCGGGAAGGGCCGCGGTCATCTCCGAGAGCGCCCGGCCGATCCGCTTGAGCACGCGCTCGCGTCCGAGGATCACGACCAGGTCGGTGACCGAGGGCGCTTGCGTCGTGCCGGTCAGCGCGGCCCGCATCGGCATCAGCACCTGCGGCTTCTTGATCTCGCGCGAGCGCACGTAGTCGTCGAGCAGGTCGTCGACCGCGTCCTCGTCGAAGAAGTCCAGCATCGAGAACTCGCGCTCGAGATCCTCGAGCGCCTGCTGGCCCGCCGCGATCCGCTTGCGGGCCTCCTCGGAGATCGGAAAGTCGTCGGTCCAGAAGTAGCCGCTCTGCTCCGCGATGTCGTTCAGCGTCTCGGCCCGGGGACGGAGCACGTCGACGACGTCGAGCAGGTAGTCCTCGTCATCGCCGTCGTACCCGGCCTGCGCCAACGCCGGCTCGGCCCTGCGCGCGATCTCCTCGAGCGGCACGATGTCGCGCAGGTAGCGCGCGTTCACGTGGCGCAGCTTGCGGAGATCGAACACCGGCCCGCCGAGCGAGATCCGCTCGGGATCGAACGCCGCGACCATCTCGTCGAGCGTGAAGATCTCGCGGCCGTCCGGCATGCTCCAGCCCATCGTCGCCAGGAAGTTCAGGAGCGCCTCGGACAGGATGCCCTGGCGCCGGTAGGAGTCCACGCTGGTGTCGAGCTTGCGCTTGCTGATCTTCGTCTTGTTCGCGTCGGGATTGCGCAGCAACGGCAGGTGGATGAACACGGGCAGCTCCCAGCCCAGCGCCCGGTAGAGCAGCACGTGGATCGGCGTGCTGGTCACCCACTCCTCGGCCCGCATGACGTGCGTGACCTCCATCGCGCGATCGTCCACGACGTTCGCGAAGTGGTAGGTCGGGTAGCCGTCGCTCTTGACCAGGACGGGGTCCTTGATCTCCGCGTTGGGAATCGCGATC
>Ga0209943_1000616_pt1 | contig 24189 bp, 24 predicted proteins | sample SalPonR1_B_D2_MG_FD_185698 | JGI IMG/M metagenome (GOLD analysis project Ga0209943, IMG submission 185698) | Salt pond soil microbial communities from South San Francisco under conditions of wetland restoration - Salt Pond MetaG R1_B_D2_MG... ... | reverse complement strand
AAACTCTTCGGCTTTACCTCAAAGGGGTCACTCACTCCCGGCATGGACGCAGATATTTCTATTCTGGATCCTGTAAAATGCAGGGCAAAAGCTTCCGTTGCGGGAGGAAAATTAGTAATGATGGAAGGACATGTTACCGGATATGGTGGTACTTTTGTAACTACTACAAGAGCTACAAATGAGATTTTACCTGTAGAAACCACGAAAACAGAGATGGGGAAAAGCGCCCTTTATTCATAAAGACAGTAAAAACAAGGACAGGGAAGACCTTATTCTGTCGTATTATTTTCCCTGTCCTTTTTTTACAGCCTGCCCTTTTCTTCCCGAAGCATGAAATCTATCAGTATTTTCTCTCTTGTGCTGTTCCTTTCCTGAATCTCTTCCGGTGACCATTCAAAGATCCCTTTCCCCGTCTTTGTGCCATAGTTGCCCTCCCTCACAGGTTTCTTAAGGACATCTGAGACCTCGGAGGTAGCACAGAGATCTTTCAGCAAATAAGAAGCTATTTTGCTGAATACATCCAGCCCTCCCATATCAGTACTTCGAAGGGGACCTGTATAGGCAAGCCTTCTTCCAAGACCATGGGTTACAGCAGTATCCACATCCTCTGCGGAAACAATTTCTTTCTCCACGAGGTCCATAGCTTCCCTGAGCAGCGCAAACTGAAGCCTGTTGAAAATAAATCCCGGTACATACCTTTGCAGAGAGACAGGTTTCAAACCACAGTATTTCAGGATCTCCCTTGTAGTTGACATGGCTTCTGCAGAAGTTTTTTCGCAGGGTACAAGCTCTACAAAGGGCATAAGGTGTGCGGGATTGCTGAAGTGGGCCACCAGGAACCGATCCTTTTTGCTCATGTTTTCGGAGATCAGGTTAGGATCCATTCCTGAGGTTGTACTTGTAAGGATCGTGTCTTCACTTACTATATCCTCTATCTCGGAAAAGACCTGCTGTTTCAGATCGAGATCCTCCGACACAGCCTCACTGACAAAGGAAACATTTTCGAGGGCTTCCATAAATGTAATTGCCGTCCTTATTCTTGACCTGACTTCTTTCATGTTCTGTGCTGACAGGTATCCCGCATTGACAAGATTCCCAGAAAAAGAATCTATAGCCGCCAGCCCCCTGTCAATACTGGCTTCCTTCCTCCCGTACATTGTAACTTCCATTCCGCCAAGGGCCAGGGCAAGGGTAATGGAACTTCCCATAGTCCCAGTTCCTATACAACACGCCTTTTTGTTCCTTTCCATTCGAAGCCCTCCTTTGAGAACATTTTTTGCAAATTATCAACATAACTTTACCATGGATAACAGAAAAAAACGGATCATAGAATGCAGGAGCATCATAGAGAGCTATAATAGATTTAGCAGGAAACAGAACATTCAGGATGAATGGAGGCAGGAGACATGTCAAAAACAGAACCTTTCGAAAGGTATACTGAACAGTACGAAAACTGGTTTGAGATTCACGAGGCCGTCTATCAGTCGGAACTCGAGGCTGTTAAAATGCTTATTCCAGAATTCAGGAAAGGTGTCGAGATAGGAACAGGTACCGGGCGGTTCTCCGCACCCCTTGGGATAAAGCACGGTTTAGAACCATCCCCAAAAATGAGAGAGATCGCAGTAAAGAGAGGTATCAAAGTTATCGAAGGAGTAGCTGAAGATCTTCCCTTTGAAAACTGTAGTTTCGACCTCGCCCTGATGGTGACTACAATTTGTTTTCTTGATGATCTGGACAGGTCCTTCAAAGAGGTCAACAGGATCCTTGAACCTGGCGGAGTTTTTATTACTGGATTTGTGGACAGGGAAAGCATGCTCGGGAAGATCTACGAAACCCATAAGAAAGAAAACGTTTTCTACCGGGATGCCACTTTTTTCAGTACAAAAGAAGTAAAAGAAGCCCTTGAAAGGAACGGCTTCTCTGGTCTTGCCTTTTCCCAGACTGTATATCACAAGCTTACGGAAATATCCGAGCCAGAACCGGCAAAACCAGGTTTTGGGGAAGGTTCTTTTGTGGTCATAAGAGCCCGAAAATAAAAAAATCCGCCCTATGCTTCGTTAGCTGCTCTCTTCCAGGAATTTACGGAAGGTTTCCATTATTTCAGGCATTGAATCCCGTCGGTTTTCCCTGAACTTGTATTCACAAGATCTTCTGTGTTTTTCAAAACTCGTTCTTATCTGCTCTATCATAAAGTCACAGACCTGTTCGTCAGACATTGCAAAAAACCGTTCTTCCAGGGAGATCTCCTCTTTGCTGATCCCGAAATCGATTATTCCTATGGGCAACATGTCAAAAATACAGTGAAGTGAATTGTATATTCTTTTGTGGTCGATCGCGTCCCAAAGGGACATCACTATGTCCCTTGCCCTTCTCGATGAAAGGTCATGGTATTCAGGAGCGAGTTCCTTATGTACTTCTTTCTCGAAAGCCTCTCTGACTGAACGTGCCCTCGAGATAAAATTACGGGCTTCAGCCCTGATCAGTTGCTCCACCCGGTTTCCACTGGATTTTGCTGCAAGGGCATCCGAAATTGTCTGGCGAAAAAAATGTTCCACACAACGGTTCAACTCGTATGAACCGTCAGGATTCCTGTAAAGGATTCCCTTGAGCCTCAGGTTTTCAAGAACCATGTTAACTATGTTGCATTCCTCGTCGATATCCATTTCTTCTTCACAGAAATAAAGCCCTGTCTCTCCAAGACGGGTCTTTGCGAATGAGGGAGTCAGGGGATGTTCCATGCAAAGAAGGAAGATCAGCCTTGGATAGAGATCGGACCAGGAAGATGTGTCCTGTTTTTCACTGGAAGAGACTTTTTTTTGCCTCATCTGTAAAACTCCCCTTTCCTGAATTCTGTCCATTCCAATCTTACACCCTTTAAATTAAAGAAGAACAGAATTTAAGCCGGCATAAAGATGTATACAGAATATTTTACAGTTAGCAACGGAAAGATCCCTTAATATTCTTATCCCACGAGATGAATTATATATCCGATATACCCCAGCAAAAGGAATACTCCCTGGCTACGGGTCATTTGATGGCCAACAGCAGCAAAAAATACAACAGCAAAGGACACTGTAAGCATGGCCATAACGTCAATGCCTATTCCTGAGGCAGAATAAGCAAGATTTCCGCTGAGAGAACATACGCCTGGAACCAGCAGTATGTTAAAGATATTTGAACCTATAATATTACCCAGGCTAATATCTCCTTTTCTCTTAAATGTAGCTATCAGACTTGTTACAAGCTCGGGAAGGCTTGTACCAAGGGCCACCATGGTCAGACCCATCACATGCTCGGGTACACCAAAGGTAATGGCTACCTCCAGTGCCGAATTAACAAGTCTGTCCGCACCAAGGGGAAGCAGTATCATTCCGAGGATCAGGCCTGCAATTGCCCACGAAACATTTCCATTGGGAGCACCTTCAATTTCGATCTCGGATTCCACCAGACTTCTCTTGTTCCTTACCAGATAGAACATGTATAGAAGGAATATTATTACAAGTATCAACCCTTCAGGAGCTGTTATATGGCCCCTCATCATCATCAGACCTGCACCAAGAGAGGAAACCACCAGAAAAACAAAATCTTTCCAGTTCTTCCGGAATTCTGTATCAAAGGGCCTGATTATCGCAGTGAGGGCAAGGATCAGTCCAAGGTTTGCCATATTCGAACCCAGAACGTTTCCAATTACGAGACCGGGGGAACCTTTAATAATTGCTATTATTGAAGATACAAGTTCCGGTGCTGATGTTCCAAAGGCTACGATGGTAAGCCCAACAAGCAGATCCGAAAAACCCATTTTTTTCCCAAGGACCGATGAGGACCTTACCAGGAGTTCACCACCGGTATAAAGAAGGACAATTCCGGCAACGCCAGTTAAAATTGAAGATATCATCTATGATCATCTCTTTCCCAAAAAAAGACCTTCAGTATGGATTCCCATACTGAAGGTCTTGCTAATCGGCTTTTGCCAACGGCAGAACCAGGCATAAAACTTGCCAGGATGTTGATCCTGCCCTCTTGAAGCTACTCCCCTTCAGGTTAATTTTTCAACTGGCGTAATTGTATCCCATAATCTGCCAAAGTCAATATTTACACACAAAGAGCCTTTCTGTACACTTTATTCCAGCAAAATTCAGGATATAATTAATGACATTGTAAAAGGAGGGTTACCATTGCCAGAGAAAAAAATTAAAAATATCGTCACTACAATGGTCCATGAGAACTACTGGATAAACGACTACAACTGTGCCACAACAACACTGATAGTACTTTCGGAACTATTTAACACCCCACTTGAGCAACAGGTTTTTTATGCGTCGAGAGGAATGTACGGGGCAGGAGGTTTCCGTGCCCAGTGCGGACTTGTGGAGGGGACTCTTATGTTCCTTGGTATTCTCGGGACTGAAAAGGGACTTGACGATCCAGCAATAGCAGACCTTTGCTATAAATATGCAGAAGAGTTCACAAAAGAATTCGGGAGCCTCTTATGCCGTGATCTTCGACCGGAGGGATTTGACGATGACAACCCGCCCCATCTCTGTGAAGATCTGACTGTTAAGAGCATACTTTTCAGCGAACGATTTATAACGGTAAATTTACTCTAAGTTACAAAAATCATAATAAACATGGAGGGGAAAATGATAAAGCTTTCTGTTTATATTGTCACACAGGATGAAGAAGACCGGCTACCTCTGGTCCTGGAATCAGTAAAATCTCTTGCCGATGAGTTAGTGATCGTAGATTCTGGAAGCACTGACAGAACAGAAGAGATTGCAAGGAAATACGGAGCAAGGTTCATTTTCCACAAGTTTATATCAATAGGACACCAGGTCAGATATGCCGAGCAATGCTGCAGTAACAGGTGGGTCCTGCGGCTGGACGCTGATGAAGAACTGTCTACCGAACTTGCTGCAGAGATCATGGAGGTAAAGAATAATCCTGCTTTCGACGGCTACCGTCTTAGGATAACTGATATCTATCCGGGATATAAAAAAGGGATCAGGTGGGCCAAACATCATAAAAAGATCAACCTCTACAACAGGGATAAAATGGAGATGAGCGGTCTTACAGGACAGGACGCCGTTGTGTTCAAGACAAAAAATGTAAGGATAAAAACACTTCACCATCTTGCAAATCATTACTCTTACCTTAGCCTGAAAAGATCAGTTGAAAAATATAACAGGGCTACCGACCTTCAAGTGAAAAGGGCACTTGAAGAAAACAAAAACTATTCTCCATGGAGAATGGTGGGAGCATCTACTCTATCGTTTCTCAAATACTATATAATCGGAAGACATTTTCTCTATGGCTTCTGGGGATTCATTAACTGCGTAAACGTAGGCTATTCCCGTTTCCTCAAGTTCGCAAAATATTACGAACACACCCAGAGAGAAAAATTTGAATATCCACCTAAAGTAACAGAATAAGAACCAGAAAATTGGAAAAGATGGAACATGGAGATGGACCAGAGGATGTACAGCCTCATGGCCCATCTCTCCTTTATCCCTGTATTTCTACACCTATTCTTCCAAAGAGCTTCTCAAAGGAACAGGCAACCTTTTTTGAGCTGAACTCAGCCTCCAGTCTCTTTCTCATAATTTCCGTATTTTGTTCCACATCAAGGTTTTCCCACTCCCTGTAAACTCTTTCGAGTTCCTCTACAACCTTTTCAGGGTGTTCCCTCATCAGGATATCTCCGCTTCTTTCCGCGAAATGGGTGTCTATACCATAGTCAAGCATATCCGGGCGGACCAGACCCATCCAGTATCCACTGAAAGCAATTACAGGTCGATTGCTCAAAAGTCCCTCTATAGCCGACGTAGCACCTGCACAGACGAGAGTGCTCCATGCAAGAAAATCCGTAGGATCGGGAATTGTCCCTGCTATTGTTATGAATTTTTCACCACTCTTTCTGTTCATTCTGAAAGCAAGAGCCTTGAACAGATGCAACCTGCTTCCTCCACCGACAAAGGTAAGTTCCAGGGAAGGGATTTTTTCTTTCAACTCCAGAGCATTTTCGAGAAGGGCCCGAAATCCTGGTGATTTGTATCCGCTGAGTCGACCAAGACACAAGACCCGAAAGGGAGCCCTTGAGGAAAGAGGTGTGGAATTCACCATGTCCGTTATTGGTCTTCTTATCATAAGGGAAGGGCATTCCGGGGAAAGTTCCTTCATCTGCTCGAAAATGTGTTTCTCAGATGTCACCCATCCATCACTGATTTTCTTTATCGTTGCGATCTCTCGGTTCTTTTTGTCGGGCTTGTTCCAGATGGAATCATGAAAAACTGTAACAAGCTTTGCTCCAGAAATTAGCTTTATCTTCAAGGCAAGAGGAAAAGCCCTTCTTGCGTCGGTAATAATAACATCCGGTCTGAAAGAAAGGGCCTTTTTTATCAATCTGGGGCTGTCCGCTGGAACTGAAACCGTTTCTATTATTCTGACCCCATGTTTTCTGTGCCTTTCCTTGAAATTTTTCAACCCTGCCCACCTGCCCGCAATAGCCACATCATGACCTGCGTTGCTTAATGCAGCGGAAAGATAAAGGTTAAAGGATGCCACACCATCTATAATGAAGCCTTCACTGCAAAAAAGAATTCTCATTTTTTTCACTAACTCCCCTGTTCTTTGTTTTTGGAAAAGTTGCTGGGTTCTTAAATAAAAATATCCTATAATCGTAGGGGTTCTTGCAAAAAATGTAAAATCTTCAGTCTGACAACGAAAGGGGTTCTGGTCTTGACAAGAAAAAAGATACTTATTACCGGCGGTGCTGGTTTTATTGGTTCACATCTTTGTGAAAAGCTACTTGCCATGGGACACGAGGTGATCTGTGCTGACAATTTTTACACGGGTGCCAAAGAGAACATTTACGATCTTATGGACAACAGGTATTTTGAGGTGCTCAGACATGACATTACCTTTCCTCTATACATAGAAACTGACGAGATCTACAACCTTGCCTGTCCGGCATCCCCCATTCATTACCAGAGAGACCCTGTCCAGACTACCAAGACCAGCGTCCACGGCGCAATTAACATGCTTGGCCTTGCAAAGAGGCTGAAGATCAAGATCTTCCAGGCTTCTACAAGCGAGGTCTACGGTGACCCGGAATATCATCCACAGAGTGAGGATTACTGGGGAAACGTTAATCCCATTGGTATACGTTCATGCTACGACGAGGGCAAACGCTGTGCAGAAACCCTTTTTTTTGACTACTACAGGCAACACAACCTGAAAATAAAGGTTGCCAGGATCTTCAATACCTACGGTCCCAAAATGGCAATGAACGACGGAAGGGTTATTTCCAACTTCATTCTCCAGGCGCTCAGGAACGAGGCAATAACCATATTCGGAGACGGCTCCCAGACAAGGTCCTTCTGTTACATTGACGATCTTGTAAAAGGGTTTATCTCTCTTATGGACTCACCTGATAACCTCACAGGTCCTGTTAACCTGGGAAATCCCGGCGAATTTTCCATAAAGGAGCTCGCTGAAAAAGTCATTTACCTGACGGGTTCTTCCTCAAAACTTGTCTACAGGGAACTGCCCTTTGATGATCCCAAAAGGAGGAAACCCGATATAACCATGGCAAGAAAGGAACTGAACTGGGAACCCATGGTAGGCCTTGAAGATGGCCTGAAAAAGACCATCCCCTATTTTGAATCCCTGCTCAGGGAGAATAGTTAACCCCCTGCCTGTCTTTTAATTCACTTCAAGAACCAGCCAGTTCCAGGATACACTGCAGGAGAATATCCACGCCTCCTGCAGCATCTTCCCATTCTGTCCATTCTTCGGAACAATGACTCCTACCGCCTACGGAAGGAACGAAGATCATTCCAGAAGGACACATCCTGTGCATGAACTGGGCATCGTGTCCTGCCCCGCTGGAGAGCCTTATGTTTGTGTAACCCCATTCCTGGACGGCCCTTTCCACCAGATCCACCATAGAGGGCAAAAACCTTACCGGTCTTGCATTTACCATCTGCTTCAATTCAAAAGAAACCCCGTGCCTCTGGGCTGTCTTTTCAACGAGGTTCTCCACCCTTCTTTTCCCTTTTCCAAAGAGGTCCTCGTCGTACTGGCGGAAATCGATTGTAAAATCGGTCTCACCTGGTATTACATTCACAATATCAGGTACAGTGTGTACTCTACCCATTGTGGTTCTTGTATTGTTCCCGAGGTCATCTGCAAGTTTTCTTATCCTGCAGCAAAGATCTGCAACAGCAACAAATGTATCTTTCCTGTAGACCATTGGTGTAGTACCCGCGTGATTTGCTTCTCCGGTATACTTCCCTCTCCACCAGGCAATACCCTGAATACCTTCTACTACTCCTGCTTTCACACCTTCCCTGTCGAGAAGGGGGCCCTGTTCTACGTGAAGTTCCAGATAAGCTGACGCCTTCAGGATGTCACTTCCGACAAAACCGATGCTTTCAAGGGCTGATCCTACAGTTACATTGTCATCATCGGAGGCTTCCCAGGCCTCTTTTACATCCAGAGTCCCAGATGCGACCATACTTCCCATCATGTCAGGCTGAAACCTGGCTCCCTCCTCGTTAGTGAAGGAAACTACAGCTACAGGTTTGTCAGTATGGATCCTCATATCGTTAAGAGTCCTGATAACTTCGAGAGCTCCGAGAACACCAAGAACTCCATCAAAAATTCCTCCATCTGCAACAGTGTCAAGATGGGACCCTGCCATTACAGGATAAGCGCTGGTATCTTTACCTGGGCGTATCCCCCAGATATTTCCTATTCCGTCGATCCTGACCTCAAGACCTGCCTCTTCCAACCACTTTACAAAGAGTTCTCTTCCCTTTCTGTCCTCCTCAGTCAGGGCAAGCCTGGATCTTTTACCGTCTCCGGTTCCTTCAGCAGTTTTAGCCATCTCAAGGATAGACTTTTTCAATCTTTCCCTGTTTATTTTTAAAAGACTCATTCAATATCTCCCCCTGAAAAATATTTCCAGACATATTCTATACTATTAGAAGTCCATGGACTCAATTATTGAACCGGATGATATTATAAAATCAATAGTTAGTATCTCAAAGAAAAAGAATACAACAGGGAGGCTCAATATGAAATATCTTGTCATCTATGCACATCCGAATCCCGAAAGCTTCAATTCCGCTATTTTGAAGACAGTCACTGAAGAACTTATTAAAGGAAACTGTGACTTTGAGTTAAGAGACCTATATGCAAGTTCCTTCGATCCTGTTCTCAACCTTGAGGACCTGAAGGACCTGGGCAGAGGAACAGCAGCAAAAGACATAAAGGAAGAACAAAAACTCGTTCTGTCAACAGATTATTTCATAGTTATCCATCCTGTCTGGTGGTTCAGCATGCCCTCGATCCTTAAGGGTTACCTTGACAGGATCTTTTCTGCGGGATTTGCATTTCAGCCTTCCGAAGAAGGAGTCAAAGGCCTTCTCGAAGGGAAAAGGATTATCAGTTTTAACACAACAGGAGCCTCGAAAAAGGCCTATGAGGAATATGGTTACAGGGACTGTTTCAGGAAAAATATCTGTGAAGGAATTTACAGATTCTGCGGACTTGAAGTTACAGGACAGCATTTCCTCTACTCTGTAGCCCAGGTGTCGGACGGAGAGAGAAAAGAAATGCTTGAAGGGGTCAAAAATATAATGAAAAGCGAGGTCATGGGGAACTGACTGTTCCGTAAATTAATTTCGCCATCTTAATTTATGACCTTGTCTCCATAGTGGCCTGAATCGACGTAAGTACCCTTGAGCCCATCACTGCGCCCCTCAAGGTCAGTGGGCCTGAAATTATGTCCTGGAAGAATTACAGGACCATATGGTCCTGCAGATGTAATGTTCCTCAAATACTCTCTGGCGGTGGCAAAAAGAATTGAAGAACCGTTAACGTAAATTACAGGAGCTACTATTCTTATATTTTTTTCTTCCAGCTCTTCTGTTCCAGGGCAGAAGAAAAAACCAGAAAGAGACAGATCAAAATCATAGGGGATCTTTGTTCTGTCAACTTTTTGTGATAAACCGACAGACAGAGAAACCTTCCATCTGTCCCTTTTCTCGCTGTTGCTCATCAGAACAGAACTAACCTGGAGGCTTAATTTCTCCTTTTCTCCCCTCCTGTAATCCATGTTTGCGTTACACAGGGTTTTAATAAAAAAATACCCTTCAAGATGTATTCCCTGCAAAGTTATCTTCTCTTTTTTTTCGCTCAAAAAAACAACCTCCTTGAAATTCCAGCACAATATTTTATTAGTATGCAGCCTTAAAACTCAGTCAAAGATCCTTTTCATTATTGCCCCCTGCACAATGGAAGCTGCCACCATATATAGAAAAAGAAGCAGCACGAACTTTACACCGAAAAGGGATATCATTACCGGCAAAAGAGGTATTTTAACCGACCTGTTATACAGAAAAACTGCTACCAGTCCGCTGCTCATACCCTGCTCCCTGAGTTCCTGCAACATCGTGTACCATACATATACCGGACCGTGGCTGAGTATCCCTGCTGCGATCGCAATGAACCATCCCTTCAGGCCGGATTCCTTCCCAACATATTTTCCAATTGCCTTTGGACTGAGGAAATATTTGATCAGAGCGGTAAAAAATATCACCAGTAACAGTACCGGCGCAATGTTAACCATTATTTCAAGACTTGACAATACAGCCTGAGAAGCCCTTTTGTAATCAAAAACAAGCAAAATGGCGTAAAGAAGTATTACTCCTCCTGAAAACCAGAAACTCCTGTTCTTTTTAAACAGATCCCTCATGGCAGTACCATCCACGTAAAGGTAGTTAAAAGAGCAATGCAAAGGGCAAGGACAAAGCTCAGACCGTTTCTCACCAGGGTAAAGTTCCTGCCGAGTATTCCCCCTTCAGCAGGCATCTGCACTATGCCTACAGTGACCCAGGTTACAAGAAATGCCACAACCGCAAACATGCTAACACCTTTTTCAAGGAGCTCTGCTCCGATAATGTAGCTGGATACTGCATTACCGGCCGAGATGCTTCCCCCTAGGGCGCCAATAATAGTGTCCCATCCGAACTGTCCCGAAAAGATCATGGCCAGCTTTTCGTTTGACACGTAGTGCCTAAAAAGGCCCATAAGCAGAACCACTCCGACCAGGAGGGGAAGAGACTTTGAAAAACCCACAGCCGATTTTTTCAACACAACAGCAAAGGAAGGCTTATTCCTTTTTGTTTTTTCCGTCATTATTCTCTGCCTCCATCAAAACTGTATCTGACCTCACTATAGCAGTCAGCGGGAAATACATAGAAGAACCTCAAAGGGCCTTCTCCAGTGTTCTGTATACCGTGGCGGACATTGGAGGGAATAAAAACAGTATCGCCTGGTCTCAATTCATAACTACTACCGTCCAGGAATAAAACTCCTTTGCCCTCGAGAAGATAATAGATCTCAGGCTGTTCGTGGGCATGAACTTCAAGTCTGTTGTCAGTACCAGGCTCGAGCTCTCCTATACCTGCAGTCATTGAATCCGAGGGAGTAATATCATTACTCACCAGGGTCTTCCATTTCAAAGTCCCCCTTGAGGGGTCCTCCCAGCTTTCCAGGGAACGGTCATTTTCATGGATCATAAAAGCTTCAGAACTGGAAATGATAAACACCCCTTTTGTTAATTTACAGGGCTTCCCGATAAATGTCTATCAGGTCTTCCCTTGACAATTTGACATAGTTGTTTATCAACAGGCGTTGTTGTGTCTCTATTACCTTGTCTACGTAACTTTCTATGTCCCTTTCTTTAACACCATAATCCCTAAGTTTTTTGGAGGGAAGTATTTTTTCAATAAGTTTTTCAAGAACCTGGAAAGAACCCCTGATGTCAGCCTCTATACCAAGGGCCTGGTTGATTATTCCGGCAAGTTCCCTGAGTTTTCCTTCCGGAGCAAGCTCAGCATATTTGTTGAAAACTGCCGTAAGGAACCTGGCGTTCGATTCTCCGTGTGGTACGTGATAGACGCTCCCGAAATGCATTGCAAGGGCATGTACCGCCCCACATGTTATATTTGAAAGAGCGATGCCAGCAAAGTTACTGGCCCTCAAAAACTCGTCAATGTAATCGAATCTTTTGTCCAGACCCTCTTCCGTGAGGACCTTGTATTTCCCGAGTATCATACTGATCGCTTCTTTACAGAAGACGTCGTTGTACGGATTGCCCGTGGGCGCAACAAATATCTCCATGGCATGAATGAGAGCATCCACCGAACTGTAGATAAAAACCTTTTCAGGTATACCGTCCAGCAGTTCATCTATAAGAATTGCGGAATCCGCGAAATTCGCCTCCACTCTCTTGCCCATCTTCGTCTTTCTCCTGGTCATATCTACCACTGAAACACAGGTAACCTCGCATCCTGTGCCACAGGTAGTAGGGATCAGGACAAGACCCTTGTCCCTGACAAGAGGAATTCCTTCGTCAAATATTTCTGCTGTGGTTGTAGCATCCTTGACACAGAGCAGTTTAGTTATGTCGAGTACAGACCCACCTCCGATACCGATGAACCTTTTGATGTCTTTACCCTTTATGTCAGCAAGTATCTTGTCTATAACCACATCACTTGGTTCTCCCAGGCCATAGTCATCCTGAAAGATAAAATTACAGTCCAGCTTCCCCTTGAGATATTTTTCATAAAAAAACTTCTCGGTAAAAACAGTGTCACCCGGGAAAACTTCAAAGTTATCCACGAATTCGGATACAGTCCCAAACTCATATATAGACGGTTTAATCTTGAATTGATACATAGATGCACCTCCTATTAGAATTAAAAACAAGAACTTAACTATATTCTTGTCACTTCTGTTAAATTTTTCTGCAATTATTGTATCAACTTTTTACGTAAATACCTTAGATCCGTTTAATAACATTTCCAGGAAAAAATTTCTTTTTTCTGAGATAATGCAATTACAGATCTTTTTTGGAGGTTAGCTTAATGAAAAAATTTATTATCATTGCAGTTCTTGTTGCTCTTGCAGTTACAGGGGGATTGCTGATCCGGCAACCGGCAATAGAAGCGCAATATACCGCCGCAAGCTTTATGCCCCAGGAAGAAAACCTGTCCAATATATTTCTGACGGGTTTTGAGGATATCGGAAAAGGCATGGAAAAAACAGCCGAAACTATGGATTTTGTGTCTTCCCTGTTCAAGGACATCTACCCAGAGACAGGTCAGGCTGACACCATGGCCCGGGAGATCTCCTTGAGATTAAAGGAATTTGCGCCCCTCGTTAAAGATTCACTCTTCATGTTATCCATAAGACCAGATGGCATGTCAGTGCAGCCAAGATTCTGGGGAGCTCTTGGTATCGACAGCTCCGAACCGAAAGAACTGATAGATACTTTCGTGGATCAGCTTGTCCAGACCAATCCGGATATTGTGATGTTCCCATACACAATAGACCTCGGATCCGAAGCAGAAAGTCTCTACCAGCTGATGGATACAGATACAGGACTGACGCTATTCACAGCCCTGTATAAAAGTGAACCTTCCTACGTTATAGCATCAACATCAGAGCAGTCACTGGCGAAAATGATAGAAGCGGCAAAAGAAGAAGAAAAAAGATATCTTCCGGAAAGGCATTACCAGCACGAAAACTTCATATATGCCACTATTGACAATCAGACCCTGAGAATGGTCGTTAAGGAAGAGGAAGCAACAATTCAGTCAGATGAACCTCTCGTGTTTGATACTGCATTCTACACGGAGGGAAACGATTCCATTGTCAAGATCTATTCAAATGCTGCAAGGTTATTTCTGGATAAAGAGAAGATCCAGAACATGTCCTTTGTCTCCGGCACTCAAAATTTTTATGGTGGAGACAGGATACTTGGTTTTATTCTCGGAAAAATGAAAGGCCTGGACAGGGACTACGTAAAATCCCTTCTTGCAGGACCAGAAAACCAGGATACCAGGAAAGCTCTCGATGAAATCGAAAAAACGTACGGCATCACCCTCCAGGACATAATAGACCTCTTTACAGGAGAAGCTTCAGTAGTTATGGGAGGCAAAGCAGGAAGTGTTGTCGGCAAGATACCAGGACTGTATCTTAGCCTGAGACCGGAAAAGGAAGGCATTACCACAAAATTCGCATCCCTTTTCCCGAATCTCGCAATGGATCTTCCTGTAAAGGAAATTCCCCTTGAGGGATGGGAGAAGGCCTATTCGATGAACCAGTTCATCACTCTTACAGTAGCATCCCGAAAAAATGAACTTCTTCTGGGAATACTCGATGCTTACGGATTGAACAAACCTTCAGATATCCCCGAAAACCTTCAACCCTTTCTTGACATGGAAAATTATGGCCTTCTCGCCATATCTGTCAAGGACATGCTTCCAGTTCTGAACGATCTTTTTATCATGGCCCAGTCTTTCAAACCGGACCCCTCACTTGCAACAGGAAGAGTGATCATGAACAGATTATTAGAGGGAATCGAGACCTTTTCATGTGTCAGCCTTTCTCCAGAAGAAGCAGAGCTGAAAATATCCTACAGGGAAAAAACTGATCAGGAGTAGAGATTTTTCAAAATGAGGTAAAATATTAGTCCTGAAAACACAATATTTCAGGACTAACATTAAAAAGAAAATCCGTCTGCTTAGCTGAAATATAATAGATCCGCCGGAGAAAAACTTTACGGCGGATCTATATGTTTTTAAAATACTCTCTTTTGTTATAAGTTTCAGTTATGTATAATTTAGCAAACTCCATGAACTTTTGAAAATTTTAAATAACCCGCTATATTTATGCACCTGAAGTTAAAATCAGTCATAAAGGCCATTCCCCCAGGAGGTGAGTATCAGGACAAATCTGCTCTTCGCAGTAAAGATCAACACCCAGGAGCCCACAAAACCAATACCAGGAGAGATGAATAATGAGAAAATTGTGCCTTGCTACCTTTTTACTTTTGCTTTTTTTTGTTCCTGCCTTTGCTGCAGACCTTGTTATAGAGACTATCGATGAAGGCAGCATCCACGGACCAGGATCGTCTATCGCATATGATACTGAGGGAAAACTCCATGCAGCCTTCTTTTCTGACAACCTTCACAGTATTAATTATGCAGTTCTTGAAGAAGAAGACTGGGTAGTCCAGACTATTTATGAAAACAATGAAGGCTTCTTCCCTTTCAGCGCTATATCTCTTGCCCTTGACAAGAACAACAATCCACACATAGCCACCATACTTATGGATAGTGATTTATATTTTACCTCTAACAGTATAAGTGGCCCGGGGACAATAAACTATATCTGGTTCGACGGAACAGAATGGAATACAGAAACAGTAAAGGAAGGAAATAGTTTTACAAATAATATTTCAATTGAAATTGACTCTGAAAGCCTGCCACATATGGGTTACAGTTATTCCGGAAACGTAGAATATGCCTCGAAATCCGGTGGAAACTGGCAGATTGAAACTGTAGCATCAACGGTAAGCGAAACCACCTGTTATATGGCCATCGATCAGAATGATACTGCCCATTTTTCTTTCAAAACGAATGACCCAGAGAGTACTCTCTATTACACATTCTTAAACGGAGAAGGCTGGGCAGAACCTGTGTCAGTAGATTCAACTGCAAACTCAAGCCATGCTATAACTACAAATAATGGAACTCCCTTGATTAGTTACCAGGACAGCAACGAGAAACTGAATTTTGCTACTCTCTCAGGAGACCTTTGGGTAACCTCAGTGGTAGACTCTGCTGATTACACAGGTGAATTTTCCTCCATAAAATCAGATACCAACGGTGAAGTACATATTGCCTATACCGGAAATAACGGTAACAGCGTAATGTACGTTAAGTCCGAAAATGGACGATGGACAACTCCTGAACTAATAACCTCATCAGACATCTTTCCTTTTTTCTTCTCGCCATCTCTTGAGGTAGAGCTTGATCCTTCAAACTCTCCCGTTGTTTCATACCCTGACTATATTAACGCAGATATCAAGTACGCCTATTTAAACGAAAACACCTGGTACTCAGACACCATTCCGCCAGCAGGAGCTCCTAAAGGTTATTCTCCTCAAATAGACCTGGATTCGGCCGAAAATCCCCACATGGTATATTCTTCCGGTAACAGAGAAGTATATTATGCTTACTCTGACGGATCAAATTGGCAAAAAATGTTAGTTGCTTCAGCAGATATTATTAGAGTTGGATCACTTGAAGAATCAAAAATACTCCCTTCAAGAATCTGGTCAGGATTCGGCCTTGATGGAAATGATGTACCCCACGTTGTTTTCCCAGATTACGAGTCAGAAAATCTGAAATACGGAGTCCTCTCTGGAGATAAATGGTCTTTTGAAAAAACTCCCGCTGAAAGCCGCAATTTCGCATTTGCAGTGGCAGAAGATGGGATAGTGCATATCATCACAGATTATATCGATCCCTATTATGAAACAGACCTTGAGTACAACAGGGGAGAAGAAACTCTCTGGCACCTTGAAAAACAGGGAGATGGTTGGACATTCCGCATTGTTGAAAATGCTTATGCAAGTAACATCGCCTTGACCCTGGATCAGGATGATACTCCTGCTGCCTGTTATTTCAACGACTTTGATAATTCCCTAAAGTATGGAATATTACAAAAAGGCAAATGGGACATCCAGACTGTTTTTTCTTCCGATCTTTACCTCCAAATATACGACAGCACTCTCGATTTCGACCAGAAAGGAAAACCTCACATCGCTTTTATAAAAAGCCCTGAAATGTTAGCCCCGGAATCTACATTTAACAATTCTGTCGAACCAGAAGTAAGTGAAAATGAACTCTGGTATGCCACAACATCAGGTGACCAATGGATAGTGAAGTCATTAGATACCGTTGGAAACCTCAGTGAAGGAAGCATCTCCATAAATATGGATCTTGAAGACAACCCTCACATCACTTATGGCTCAGGAACTAATGAAATATTAAGATATAATGGCTCAACTCAGCTGTCTGAGACAGAGTACACCGAGCTTAAATACACTTATTTCGACGGAACAGACTGGCAGACTGGAACTCTCGACTCCGGTATCATGCCGGAATTCGGCAGTTTATCCTCACTTACTCACGACAGTTCAAACAGGCCTCACGTTGCATACTTCACAGGAACGGGAGTAAACTACCTGACCGTTGCAACTAAACCTGATCCTCCAATACCACCGGGACCATCTCCTGACAACAGCGGCTGCAATATAGCCTCAATGCCATCAGCAGCTTTTCTTCTGCTACCACTTGGCTTGCTGTTCCTGAGAAGATAACAACATAAAATCATAAGGGGAGCGCAAAAGCGCTCCCCCTTTTATTTGCTATGCTGTCAGTTATTATTCCTGGGGTTCCCAGGTTTCTCCTGTTCTTTCGAGAATGTACTGCCAGTCCTTTTCAATATCGGCCTGTGCCTGCTCCAGAAGGGCTTTTGATTTCTCGCCCTTGAAAAGATGGGCGTAACGACCCTGGGGTTTGAGGAATTCCTCGACGGGAACACGTTTCTTCGGCTTATAAGTCAATTTCCATTCTCCGTCCTCTACTTCGTAGATGGGCCAGAAACGCGTATCTGCAGCTTTTTTGCAGATATCTCCCTGAAGAGCTGGATCGAGTCTCCAGAAAAGCACACAGGGAACAAGGATATTTACAAAGGCAGGTCCCGGGGTCTCGATGGCCTTCTTGACCTTGTTCGCTACATCCATATGGTTGTAAAGGGTTGTCTGCGCAACATAGGGAATGTGGTGCGCCGCGGCGATGCTTGTAAGATCTTTGGGTTTCTGGAGCTTACCCGGGATCACCTTGCCTGCAGGAGAAGTAGTGGCACTTGCTCCCCTCGGGGTAGCGCTGCTCCTCTGGGCACCTGTGTTCATGTATCCCTGGTTGTTGTAGCAGATATAAGTGAAATCATGTCCGCGTTCCAGTGCTCCGGAAAGGGACTGCAGACCGATATCGTAGGTTCCGCCGTCTCCGCCGAAGGCCACAAACTTGATATCCTTGTCGATTTTCCCTCTCTTTTTCAAAGCCTGGTAAGCTGCTTCAACTCCCGATGCTCCAGCTCCGGCGTTTTCAAAGGCTGTATGGATCCACGGCACGCTCCAGGCACTGAAAGGATAAACCGTTGTGGAAACCTCGAGACATCCCGTTGCATTTACGATCACGAGGGGATAGTCTACTCCCATGAGACCCTGATGAACAGCTGTAGGAGCTCCACAACCAGGACACATGCGGTGTCCCTGCGTCATAGGGCTTTTTTTGTTTATGACATCTTTCATTTTTATACTCATTTTTATTCACTCCCTACTCAAGAAGACCGATGTAGCGTTCTTCAGGCGTGATCTTACCATTTTCGAGATCTGTAAAGATCTCCTCGGCATATTTGGGGAAAAAGTCCCTTCCGCCAAGGCCGTAGATACAGCTGTTTACGGGTATCATTTCGCCTGAATTATACAGAGCGCTTCTAATTTCCGCCACGAGAGGAGCAGTGCCGCCGATACTGAGAGCTCTGTCAAGGACAGCAACAGCCTTTTTACCCTTGAGGGCTGCCGCAACTGCTTCCGTCGGGAAGGGTCGGAACATCCTCACCCTGAGGCATCCCACCTTGTGCCCTTTATCTCGCATATCGTCAACAACGTCCTTCACCGCACCTGAAGCCGAGGACATAACTACTATTACGTAATCTGCATCCTCAGTCCTGTATTGGTCTATCATGGGATAATAACGGCCTGATACCTTCTCGAAGTCCCTTGCTATTCCGTCGTAGAGCTCAAGAGTCTTTTTGTGGGCCTCTATCTGCTGGCGTTTGATCTCAAAATAATACTCCGACATGGCAAATGATCCGTAAGTAACAGGATTATCCGTATCGAGAAGAGAGTTGATGGGCTCTCTCTCACCGACGTATTTCTTTACGACATCATCATCGAGGTACTCAACAGGTTCAAATCCGTGACTTGTAATGAATCCGTCCTGACAGACGAAAACAGGGGTAAGAATATCACTGTGCTCGCTGAGCTTTACGGACATTATTGCCGTATCGTAGGCTTCCTGGGCATCCTCAGAATAAAGATGTATCCATCCATGATCACGCTGACCCATGCTGTCACTGTGGTCGCAGTGTATATTAATGGGTGCTCCCACACTCCTGTTCACCAGCCCGAAAACGATGGGTGTTCGAAAACATCCTGCAATGGGAAATATCTCGTGCATAAGAGCAACACCGTTGGCGCTGGAAGCCGTCATTACACGAGCCCCAGAGGCAGAAGCTGTAACACAGGCTGTAATTGCTGAATGTTCGCTTTCCACGGTAACAAAGTTTGTATCCACTTCACCGTTTGAGACAAAGTCGGCGAACTTCATGATAATGTCTGTTGAAGGAGTAATGGGATATGCCGCTACTACGTCCGGATTTATCTGGCGCATAGCTTCGGCAAAAGCCCAGTTTCCTGAAGTTATCTCTTTACGTGGCATCTTGTTTTTGCTCCCTTCTATGCGAAATCGGACTCTGGCCGCATGACAATAGCATCTTTTGGACAGACCTGGGCACATATTCCACAGCCCTTGCAGTAGAAGTAGTCAATGCCTGAGACCTTTCCGTTTTCATCGGTCTTAATGGAACGGTCCGGACACTGTACCCAGCAGAGCATGCATGAAATACATTTCTCCTCGTCCCATACAGGCCTTACACTTCTCCACTGTCCTGTTTCTACGTTCTCCGCAGAACATCCGTAGGTTATTCCACCCATGGGGACATCCTGCCATTTTTTAGGCTTGCCCACATCCTTCATCTCTTTCCAGTTCACCTTATCTGTCATCCGATCTGCACCTCCTCGAAGCCTCTTCTGATAGCCCGGAGATTTGCAGAAAGAATCTTCTCAGGCAGTTTTGACATCTTGTGGGAAAAATGATTCACAAATGAATCGATGGGAACTTCTTCAAATATCCTGGCAAATGTTCCCAGCATAGGCGCATTAGGCCTGTTCTGGCCGAACTCCTCGAGGGTGATCTTTGTAGCATCGATGGTGATCACCTTTACTGTATCCCCCAGACTGAGTTTCTTCTTTACTTCTGCGGGAGACATCGAAGTATTTACCAGGTAGACAGTATCCTCGTCACAGCCATCTGTTGGATTAACAGCATCCAGCAAGGTCGGATCGATAACTGTCACTACATCCGGGTTCAGAACCCCGCATCTTGTACGGATCGGCTTCTCGGCAACCCTGTTGTAAGCCTTCATTGGAGCTCCCTGTCGCTCAGCTCCGTACTCCGGAAAGGACTGAACGAACTTTCCGGCCTCAAACAACACCTCGGCAAGTATGGCCGAACCAGACTTGGCCCCCTGGCCTCCCCGACCGTGCCAGCGTATCTCTGTGGCCTGAGGCATCTCTACACCACTCCTTTCAAATTATAAAACCTTTGTTAATAATATCACAATATTTTGTACATAGTACACATGTAGACAAGTTTATTATTCCTTATCAGGAGAGTCAAATTGTACCTGTAAAATACTTCAGAACTTTCATCGGGGCAACTGTTCTTCAGCTGAAATCCAGGAAATCATACTACAGATCCTTCTCCAGCTGGAGAAGGATCTGTAGTATGCTAACGAGGTTGAGGGGGGGTGTTACGACCCTTAGGAGGTATTCTTCTATTTTTTTCTGTCAGACAGGGCCATCTGGGCTGCTATTTTATAAGCATCCTCAAAGGCTGAAGTCTGGCAGATACCTTTTCCGGCAATATCATAGGCTGTTCCGTGTGCAGGAGTGGTTATGGCATTCGGCAATCCCGCAGAAACAGTCACACAGTGGTAAAAACCTTTGAGCTTGATCGCGATCTGCCCCTGGTCGTGATACATTGTGACAACTCCGTCGTATTCTCCCTGGAAAGCCTTTATGAAAAGTGTGTCAGAAGGAAAAGGCCCAGTTACATCTATTCCTTCTTCCCTGGCTTTTTCAATTGCAGGCTCTATAACATCTATTTCTTCTCTTCCGCATGTACCGCTTTCTCCACCGTGGGGATTTATTGCGGCGACAGCTATACGGGGCATTTTGTAACCGGCCCTTTTCAGGGTCTCGTGGCCGAGACGGACAGACTCCAGTATCTTTGGGATCGTAATTTGTTCACTAACTTCTTTTAAAGGTATATGGCTTGTGACACGAATATTCCACAAACCTTCCAGAACGTTCATCTCTCCAAAATTGTCACGTACGCCGTACACATCTGCAAAAAGCTCATGCTCGCTTGGGTAATCATAGCCTCCTGCCTTGAGAGCCGCCTTGTTGAGAGGAGCAAAGCAGAACCCTTCGATCAGCCCTCTTTTGCAGTATTCTATGCAGGCAACAAGGTTGCCTCCCTCTTCTTTTCCGTTTTCTGCTGTGACCTTTGCAAGATCGATCTTGTCAGCATTCAGACTCGATGTATGCCAGAGTACCAAACCATCGAGTTTAACTGCCTCCTCCATTGAGAAAGCTACTTTATAATCAAAACTGACTCCTGCTGTTTTCATGCCTATTTTCAGGACACTTTCGTCTCCGACAATGATCGGTTTTGCATGTTCCTCCAAAAAGCCGCTATCTGCTACTTTTGCAACGATCTCAGGCCCTATCCCCGCTGCATCCCCGAGGGGGACTGCCAATACTGGTCTGTTATTCTGGCTGGTCATATATAATCTCCCTTTTTACTTATTCTTCCATCTTTCAGTACAAAAAAAGCAACTAACCCAGGCTTCTATCCGAACGCTTTGACACCCTTTTCCCTGAAAAGGCTGAAAATGCCGCCAGCTTTTATTATGGAAAGAACGTTTTCCGGTAAGGGAGGGAAACTTATCTTACCTCCACCTGCAGCAAACTCTCCATTTACTACATCAAGCTCTGCTTCTTCTCCTGCTTTGAGATCAAGTTCGTCCAGGTTCGGAGCCTCTATTACTATCAGTCCCTGATTGACTGCGTTTCTGAAAAATATCCTGGCAAAGGATTTTGCCACAACAGCACCTACCCTTGCATTTTTCAGGGCAATTACCGCATGCTCACGACTCGAGCCGCAGCCAAAGTTAGTTCCACCTACAACGATGTCACCTGGCTTTACCGTCGAGGCAAAGGAAGGATCGACGCCTGCCATGGCGTGTTTGGCAATCTCCTTGTGGTCCGTGATCTCAATGAACCTGCCCGGATATATCTGGTCAGTATCTATATTATTACCGAAAATAAAAAGTTTTCCCTTTATGACATCCATTTCCATTTCCTCCTCAGAGAGAATCCGCGCCGCAAAGGTAACCCTTGATGGCTGTCGCTGCGGCAGTCGCCGGTGATACTATGTAAATATCGGCCTCGGTGCTTCCCATTCGTCCGGGGAAGTTTCTGCTCGAAGTAGTCGCACATTTTTCTCCCGAAGCCATAACTCCCTCATGTGCTCCAAGGCAGGGACCACAGCCGGGAGTGGAAAAGACCGCGCCGGCATTGATCAGGGTCTCCACATATCCGGCCTTCAGAGCATCCTGGAACACTATTCTGGATGAGGGAATAACAACAAACCTTGTCCCCTTTGCCACCTGCCGGCCCTCAAGTATCTCTGCCGCCATCCTGAGGTCATTGAGTCTGCCTCCTGTGCAGGTTCCAAGGAAAACCTGGTCTATGGCAATATCTTCAGAAGGAATATCCGAAACATTATCCACGCTTCCGGGAAGTGCCGCCTGCGGTTTAAGACCGGAAACGTCGAATTTGTGAACCGAATCGTACTCAAAATCTTTATCCGTTGTTAGAACCTCGCCCTTTTTCCATCCGTAACGGGCAATGTAATCGTGGGTCACGTCATCTGGTTCTATATAGGCAGTTTTGGCACCCATCTCTACTGCCATATTGCATAGCACCATTCGCTCTTCCTGGGGCATGTCCCTTACCGTGCTGCCCGAGAATTCAACAGCCTTGTAGATTGCCGCATCCTGCCTTAGGCGGCCTATGACGTGGAGAATAACGTCCTTTGCCATTACCCCTTCGCCCAGTGTTCCCTCCAGTACGATGTTGATCACCCTTGGAAACTTGAACCAGAGTTTTCCTGTTATGAGTATCAGGGCCATATCCGTTGAGCCTACTCCTGTAGCAAAAGCTCCGAGAGATCCAAGGGTCGTAGTATGAGAGTCTGTCTCCACCACTATCTTTCCCGGACCTACTGCGCCGCTCTCCATAAGAACCTGGTGACAGACACCATCTCCGATATCGAAAAGGTTTCCTACACCCATTTCCCTGCAGAATTCCCGAAATTTCCTGTGGTTCTCGGCCGCACCTATGGTTGAAGCCGGTGAATAATGGTCAAAGACAAAATTCGCCCTTTCGGGAAAAGCTATTTCCGTACCTCCCAGTTCATAAAAGGATTTAACAACCTGGTAATAGAGATCGTTAACTTCCGCTACGTCGACATCAGCCATGACGATCTCTCCTGCTGAAACCCTTTCTTTACCCGAAGCACGGGCAAGGATCTTTTCCAGTGCATGCATACCCTGATCTCTCCTTCATACAAATTCGGATGGCATCTGCGAGACGATAAACTTAAAAACCAGGGCCGAATTTTTAAACAAAAAAGTAATATGTTATCCTTTTGTCGTGTCTTTTTTCACTTTTTCGCCAAATTCAACAACCTGATATAATATAACCATAAGTGGTAACTGGTCCGACCTCTTTTGTTATGAGAAAATTCTATCAGATAAAAATGAAAAGGTAAAGGAGAGAATTATATGCCTGTAAAGCAGATCAAAAAGGTCATAGTTCACGACGCCATAATTGAGAACATCCTGAAATACATTAGGGAACAGAATCTTCAGACCGGAGACAAGATATTGTCCGAACGCAAGCTCTCCTCCCTGATGCAGGTGAGCAGAAGCTCTGTCCGGGAGGCTCTCAAGGCTCTGGAATATAACGGCCTGCTTGAGATACGCCACGGCGGAGGCGCCTTCATAAAGTCCCTGGACAACATTCACCTTACAAGCTACAAAAAGAGTGAACGGGACTATTTTGTTGCACTGAGAAACCTTATTGACGCGAGAAGGATGATCGAGGAAAGGGTCGTTCAGGATGTTACTCCAGTAATAACGGAGGACCAGATAAGAGAACTCTACGATATGGAGGAATACCAGCTTGGCCTTGCCGAGAGGGACGAGATCGAGGAAGGCTCGAAGTACGAGCTTCCCAACATGAACTTTGAGCTTGCCATAACTGCCATGCTGAACAACCCCTATATA
>Ga0209943_1000615_pt1 | contig 24211 bp, 24 predicted proteins | sample SalPonR1_B_D2_MG_FD_185698 | JGI IMG/M metagenome (GOLD analysis project Ga0209943, IMG submission 185698) | Salt pond soil microbial communities from South San Francisco under conditions of wetland restoration - Salt Pond MetaG R1_B_D2_MG... ... | reverse complement strand
GTAAATTTATATAATGATATAATAAAAATAGATAGATTTTTTTCAAATTACTTTTATGAAGTTTTTTAAAATTGGTATTTTTTACAGATAAATATATTTTTAAGGGAGTAAAATAATTCGAAGAAGAAAACGATGTATATAATTAGTTTAATAATGCTTATCACCTTATTTTTATCAGGTTGTTCTAGTGATATACTTAATATTTTTGCTGAATATAATATTTACTTTAGAGTGAAGGATAAAAGTGGAAATCCCATATCGGGGGCTGTAGTAAATTTAGATGGATCATCTAAAAGAACTGGAGCTGAAGGCAGAGTGAGTTTCAGCAGAAATGATGGAAGTTATAATTATAAAATTATAGCAGAGAGTTATAAAGATGATAGTGGAAAATTACTGGTGAATGGTAGTAATGTGAGCTTAGATATATCTTTAACTTCAATAAAATATGATCTTTGGTTTAAAGTGATAGATGAAAATCAAAAAGCGATTGGGGGAGCAGAGGTATATTTTAATAATCAAAAAGCGTATACTGATGGCAACGGATTGACAAATTTCTTCCATGAAGAACCCGGTCAATATACCATCGTTGTAATTGCCTCTGGATACAGTTATTTTAAAGAGAATTTTAATCTTAATGAAAACCAAACCATAAATATTAAATTATCTTCTATATCAGGAAATTCAACGATCACAGGTAATATAAGAATATATAATAAAACAGGTCACCCAACTAACAGTATAGGAAATAATTACCAAAATATAGGGTATAAGGAAAACGGAAATATTAAGGATTATGAAGAATATGAAAAAGAAGAAATAATTATAAAATTTAAAAGCCAAGTATCTTCTCTATCGGTTCATCAGCTGGAAAAGAGTAATAATTTAATAAAATTGAATAGTCTTGATACAAAAGATGGTATTATATTAAGATATAGATTTATAAAGGATATGGATATGCAAGATCTTCTTGATTATTACAACAATCTAGAGGAGGTTAAATGGGCAGAACCAAATTATACTGCTTATGCTTTGGCCGTACCTAATGATAATTATTATGATTATCAATGGAGTTTAATCAATTCTAATCTTGAAGCAGCCTGGGATCAAAGAGAAGATAGTCGATATATTAAGGTGGCTGTTTTAGATACAGGGATTATACCCAATCATCCTGATTTGATAAATAATTTGAGAGATGGTGCAGACTTTGTAGGAGGGAAGAATACGATCAATCCCTATAATTTTGAACCAACCGATAATGACCCTACTGATAAGACAATTTTGGCAAATGGTGGCAGCCATGGGACTCATGTAAGTGGTATTATTGGTGCGGTTGGAAATAATAATAGGGGGGTTACGGGTGTAACCTGGAATATAAATATAATACCTGTTAGAGTTCTCAATGAAAAGAAGGTTGGTAACCACTGGGACATTGCGGAAGGCATATATTATGCAGTCAAACATGGAGCAGATATTATCAATTTTAGTTTGGGAAGTTCTGAAGGGAGTTCTATATTGGTCAATGCGATACAATATGCTGATTCTGCTGGAGTTGTTATGGTTGCCTCAGCTGGTAACAAAGGGTCAAGAGGATTGTTATATCCAGCAGCTTATTCTGAAACAATAGCAGTAGGAGCTGTTGATCATAAAAATGAGCGAAGTTCTTATTCTAATTATAGTTCTAACCTTGATTTAGTTGCTCCGGGCGGCACCTCAAGTAAGGGCATATATAGTACATGGGGTTATTATGATGAGGGAAAGCTTAATTCTAGTTACAGCTATATGAATGGCACCTCTATGGCCGCACCCCATGTAAGTGGAGTGGTCGCCTTATTGTTAGCAGAAGGTGTTAATCAATCTAATATTAAGAGTAGACTTATATCAACAGCTGTTGACCTGGGTACAGAAGGTAAAGATGATTATTATGGTTATGGCTTAGTTGATGCCTATGGGGCTTTAATAAATAAAAAGTTGAAGAATCCTTATGTGTTTGCAGGTAGCAAGAAATATGATATTAAAAGTGATATTACCGAAATGAATGATGATGGTTCATTTGTTCTAAATCAAGTTACAGCTGAAGAGGTATATGTTTATGGTTGGAGAGATGTCAATGAAAACGGAATAATTGACAGTGGGGACTATTATGGAAGGTCAAATAATTCTTTAGATATAAGTGATAATAATGATTATCATATTGATTTGGACATGTATTATATTAATGATTCATCAAATTTAAATATAGCTGTTCAAGAGCTAAATATTATTAAAGGACAGCTTGATTAGAAAACAATTAGGGTAGTTTATTTTAAATACTTTTAAATTTATAAAATACCCATATAAGGGAGTTGATATTGTGAAAATTAAATGGTGGGGTCATGCTTCATTTTCAATAAGAAATTCTAATGGAAGCGTAATTGTTACAGATCCTTATAATGAAGATTTGCCTTATGCGAAAATTAATGAAGAGGCTGATTTTGTTACCGTAAGTCATGAACATTTTGATCACAATGCGGTTGATTTGCTGTCGGGTAATCCCAAAACAATCAAAGAGGTTACAGGATTTCAAAATAATGAAATAAAAATTGAAGGTATAGAAGTTTATCATGATGATGTTCAAGGAGAGATAAGGGGAAAAAATATAATATTCAACTTTGAATTTGATGGTATAAAGATAAGTCATTTGGGAGATTTGGGGCATTTATTAGACAAAGAACAAATCGAAAAATTGGCAGATGTAGATATTTTATTAATTCCGGTTGGTGGAAATTATACAATAAATGCAGCTCAGGCATATGAGACAATCAATAAGATTACACCTAAAATAATCTTTCCCATGCATTATAAAACAGATATTTTAGATTTTCCAATCCAAGGCATAGATAAATTTTTGGCTTTTTTTCATGATGAAAGTATAGAAAAAATTAATGGTTGTGAAATAGAAATAGATGATTTTCCCTCAGAACAGAAAGTATATTTACTTAATTATGCAAAGTAAATATTTTTATTAATTATTTTTATAGATCCAGCTGTTATAATTATAAGCAATATCAAGTAATTATCTTGCATCATTAAGATAATTAGAAAAATAGAAGATAGTCAAAAAATATATTGACTGCAAAAATCCCCTTACTTTATTATATTTTAGTCAAGGGGATTTTTGTCTAGATTACTGAAATTTATGAAGATTTTTGATTATTTTTTAAAAAATAATCTATGCCCTGTGCAGCATTATGTCCAGTTTTAATTCCATTAATAACATCTGGTCCTCTGACTATATCTCCGCCCGCAAAAAGCCAGGAGAGAGAGGTTTGCTGTTTATCATTTACTTTTATTCTGGGCCCTTCATATTCAATGTCATAATTATCATCAATATAACTATTATCACCGGCTTGTCCAATTGCTTCTACAACCATATCACAATCGTAGTTTTGAATATCCTGATCATCAAAAGTGGGATTAAAGTTCATGTCTTCATCAAAAACAGAAACACAACAATTTGTACATACCTGTGAAATACTTCCATTTTCGCTTACAATAATTTCTTTTGGCCCTCTACCAGGCTCGAAATCAACACCTTCTGCTCGGGCTTCTTCTATTTCTTCTTGATCAGCAGGCATGATATCCTCGGTTTCTAGAGATGTAACCAAGACATTTATTTGATCGTATTTCTTTTTCTGCAATCTGGCCAATGATCTGGCAATATCCATAGCCACATTGCCTCCACCAATAATTACAATTTTTTTAGTCAAGGGTATTTTTTTCCCCTTTGTGATTTGTTTCAAGAGGTATATAGCCTGATATACATTATTGTTTTCAGTACCTGGAATTCTCGTACTGCGTCCATTATGGAGTCCAGTAGCAGCAAAAACTGCATCATAATCTTTTTTAATATCAGATAGTGAAATATTTTCCCCTATCCTGGTATTGAATTTAAACTCAACACCCAGATTTTTGATATAATTAATATCCTTATCTAGCTTTTTATAGGGCAGCCTGTATTCAGGAATTCCATATCTCATCATTCCCCCGGCTTTGCTTTCAGCTTCAAAGATAGTTATCTGATAACCCATTAGTTTAAGATAATGAGCAGCAGATAGACCGGCTGGACCGGCTCCTATTATTGCTACTTTTTTATCAACCTGATGGATTTTTTCTGTACCCAATATTTTATTATATTCAGCCAAATCTACATTATCAACCGCATATCTTTTTAACCAGCGGATAGAAACAGCTTCCCCCCTATGGCCAATAGAACAAATAGATTCACAGTTATGAGTACAAATCCTACCACATACTTCAGGTAAGGGGTTATCTTCATAAATTTGTTGGAGAGATTCTTCAAGATTTTCATCATAAATTCCCCTAATATATTCCGGTATGTTCATACTGGCTGGACATGCTTCAGTACAGATATCACATTCTACACAGCGCGAAGCCTCTTTTTCAGCCTGTTTTTTGGAAAATCCTTTAACTATTTCCATAAAAGACTTTACTCTACTTTCAGCATTTAGTTCCTGCATTTCAACCCTGTAGAGGTCCAATAGTTCAGAGTATTGATCTCTTTCATAACCTATTTCAGATTCAACTTTATTAATATTTTTATTATCAGGAATATAGGAAAAACTATCAGCATCATGATTAATATAAGTATAATCCTGGGTAAATTGTAAAGAACCTGTTGTGCAAATGTCAACACATAGTCCACACCAACAGCAGCGTCCATAATCAATTTTGGGTCGTTCATTTCGTTGACCAAGTTCTGTTTTTACATTTTCCAGTTCTACCATTTCAATAGCTTTATTGTCACATATCTCAGAACAGGTACCACAACCAATACATTTATCTAGGTCATTAATATGAAACCCCCGATATCTTTTGGCTGTTTTTTTATTTTCTTCAGGTACTTTAATTGTTTCAGGCTTTTTAAATAAATTTTTAAAAGAAACTGCTGGAGAAAAAATACTACTTTTATCTTTGCTCAATAATCTCACCTCACTTTAATACTTTTATCTATCAAATTCCGGAGGACAAATTCCCAGGCTGTGTGCCCAGATTGGAACATCTTCAATTCTACATCCCGGCAGAAGGCTTTCTACTCCATATAACCCCAGGGGAGTAGATGTACCTCTTACATGAACTCTATAAGGCTTTAAACCACCATCAGATACAATATAATAACCATATTCTCCTCGGGAAGATTCAATTTTTACATATGCCTCACCGTTAGGTATTTTATATTTAAGGGCATTACCTAAATTAAGGCTGACCGGACCATCCGGAATATTGTTAATTAACTGTCTTATGATATTAATACTTTGAAAGATTTCATCCTTTTTCAATTTTAATCTAGTCCAGGCATCCCCATCCTGACCACTGGGAACCTTAAAATCTACTTGTTCATAAGCTGCATAAGGCATTAATTTCCTTACATCATGTACAAGTCCTGTTGCACGCAGAGCAGGACCTGTTACACCTAGGCTTAGTGCATCTTCCTGGTTTAATATAGCTGTATTTTTCCAGCGTTTTTGAGCTATAGGATTTTCGAAAATTAATTTTTGAAATTCGGGCATCCTATTATTTTCTAAGTCATTTAGCAAATCAAGTATTTTCTGAAGAGTTACATCTTCAATATCATGTCTTACCCCACCGGGTCTGATGTAGATATGGTAGACTCTGCCCCCGGTTATTTCTTCAAAGAGATCCAAAATATAATCTCGGGTTAATACCCCCCACTGCATGGCTGTATACAAACCGATAGCTCCACAGTTGCCACCTATCGAAAATATATGTGCCTGAATCCTGGCCAGTTCTAAGATTATAGATCTGATATAAGTAGCTCTTTTGGGGATATCAATTTTCCCAATTGCTTCAAAACCCATCGCATATACCATTTCATTAATATCGGGTTCCATTACACATATTCGACAGACAAGAGGTGTGTTTTTAATCCATTCCCGTTCTTCCATTAGTTTTTCAAAGCCGCGGTGTAAATGTCCGGGGTTAGGTTCGGCAGAAACAACAGTGTCACCTTCATAAAAATAATTGATCCCATAATTACCAGGTACGCCTGGATGATTGGGTCCAAAAAACATCTCTGTCATTTTACTCTTGTCCATGGTATTGCCTCCAATCATACTTTTTATCTACATATTGCCGGGTTTTAAAGTCTTTTCTCATAGGGGGAATTTCATTCCAATTTTCCAAAATTAATTCGTCCATATTATCATTTCCGGTGAACTTAATACCAAAAAAATCATGTATATCACGTTCATAATATTTTGCTACTCCCCAGAGATTTTTTATAGTGACAAACTTACTTGTTTTTCTATTTATCCTGGTTTTAACACTTAAGCTTATTTTATCTTCATATGAGAACAGTTGATATATTAGTTCAAATTGATTATCTTCGATCCAATCTACACAACTTATTGTTGCAAGGTGAATATAGTTTTGTGATTTTAAATAATTTAGACCGGAGACGAGTTCTTCATTTTCAAATCTTATTGATATATTCTGTTTTCTCAGTTTTTTAAAGGAAAGCAAGTTTAAATCTCTGTTAAGTAGTTTTATAAGTTCATTTTCACTTCTCATTGTCTTCTTTTGACCTCCCCCAGAACTTTTTCTTGATTTTTCTTATATTTTTCATATTCTTTATTATACCTTTTATATCCATCTGCACTGCCTGTTTCTATCTTTTCTTTCAATTTTAAAAATCCTTCTAAAATAGCTTCTGGCCTGGGCATACACCCCGCTATATATAAATCTACTGGTATATATTTATCAAGCTGTTTTATTGTATTATATGAGTCCCAGTACATTCCTCCATTAATGGTACAAGAGCCAAAACCCATAACAAATTTGGGATTCTGCATCTGTTCATAAGTATAGATAACTCTTCTGAGAGTTTTGGTGCTTAGGTAGCCGGTTATTAATAGTATATCAGCCTGTCTGGGTGTGGCAGCTGGGCCGATGCCAAACCGGCTCATATCATAACGAGAAGTCATAGTTGGTGGTAGTTCAATTGCCCCACAACCTGTACAATAGTGCAGCATAAAAAGTGATCTTGTTTGAACCCAATTAATAACTTCCTGCCATTTATTGCTTTCGTATTTATTATTCATTTAATGATCACTCCTGTTTAAAAAATAATGATAACTGCTTGTAATAATGCAGCGATCAGAGGCCATCGCCAATAGAAAAGTACGCCTTCTTCAACCTTAAAGCGCGGAAATATTGAACCTATTAAAGTTACTAAAAGCCATACTATTAACATCTTTACAATGAAGATAAAAATATTATTTCCCCCACCTAGAAATAGGTCCACAAAAAGTGCGGTTTTAACCACGACTGAAACTGCGTGCTGTAGCATTATAAAGGCCAGATATTTACCTCCGTGTTCAACAACAGGTCCTGAAGCAATTTCAGAAGGAGCAATAGGGGCATCAAAGGGTTTTTTGCCCATTAATCCTAAAAGGGTAACAAAAGCAACAGCAGTACCAATAGGTATATTGATTAAATTCCAGTTCATAAAACCACTTTGTTGAGTCTGAACAATACCAATTATTGAAGAAGTATTACTGCTATAAATCAATGTTAATAAGACTACTATAAAGGGTAGTTCATAGCCCAACATCTGAGTTAGTGCTCTTGATATACCTACTGATGCTAAGGGGTTACCAGAACCAACTGTAGCCATAGCCATGCCTAAATACGCTACAGCCATTAAATATATTACTAATAATAGAGTTCCATTCATTCCATATAAAACAAAGGGACCGACAGGTACAAAAAATAGAGTAGTGATCATTCCACCAAAGGCCATAATTGCACCAAAATCAAAAATGAACCCGTGTGTAATAGAATTTTTGGTAAATAATTTAAACACATCTAAATAGGCCTGGTAAAAAGGAGGCCCAATTCTTTTTTGTACTCTCGCTACTACTTTACGGGCGATGCCAATGAACAGCAGACCTAAAGCCATGGCACTGAATGCCATCAATAAAAATCCAAATATATTTAAAATCATATTATCCACCCCGCAAAAGCTAATATAACGATGAAGAGAACCATATAAAAAGCATAAGTTTGTCCATTACCTGTCACAATTGACTTTCTAAATAAATTGCCTAATTTTACTATATTTTGAGCAAAAGTATCATAAATAACCGTCAAACTTCTAGCAGCGAAAGAATCAAATACTCGATCAAAGGGTCTAAAATACTGATATGCATAATGATAGGCTTCTGGATCATCCATATATTCACCGGAGGTATAGGTATCCATTAAACCGACCTGTTTTGATTTTTTTGCTGAAATAAATATGATAAAAGCTAGCAGAAAGCCACCCACGAAAAGACTAAAGATAACTAATGAATTCCATTTTCCAAAAGCGCCTGTTATTGAATAGAGAGTGAATCCTACGGGTTGTATATTTAAAAGTTGAGAGATTTGATTTATTAAATTCATCTGTAGGCCGGGTAGTATTCCAAATAACAATATCAGAGCCATTAAAACAAACATTGGAAGCTGCATCAAAAAAGGGACCTCTTTTATATTTTCATGTTCGGGTTTTAATTGACCTAAAAATATAGTACTCAAGGGTTTAAACACATACATAAATGAGCCTATACTTCCAAAAAAAGCAGCTACAGAGAGAAAAATGTAACCCTTATCTATTAAGGCCTGGTAAATGACCCATTTTGAAATAAAACCATTGGTAGGTGGTATACCTGCCAGGGCAATGATGGCGATTAAATAAGCTGTAAATGTAACAGGCATCTTAAATATTAAGCCACCCATTTCACTCATTTTAGTTGTTTTGGTTCTATAAATAACTGCTGCAATACTTAAAAATATGGTAGTTTTAAAAATCATGTGGTTCATTAGATGAAGAAGTCCACCTGTAAAACCGAGTGGAGTTGAAATAGCCAGGGCCATGATAATATACCCCATCTGAGAAATCGAAGAAAAGGCTACTAGCCGTTTTACATCTTCCTGTCTTATGGCTAATATTGTTCCGGTAATAACAGTAATACCGCCAAATATAGCCAGTATATAATTAAATATAGGTAAACCCCTATAATTGACACTCTCCTTTAAAATATTATAGAGGGGTACAAAGTATAAAAGAAGGATTACTCCATAGATACCAACTTTTAACATTAAGCCAGACAAAAAAGGAGAGAATTCCTTGGGAGCATTACTATGAGCTCCATTAACCCAGACATGAAATGGGAATACACCTGCCTTGATTATAAATGGAATAGCGAGCATAATAATTAATATAATAGATTCTGTGATAGGAAGTCCACTCAAATGAGCTGCCACTTGATTGTATCCAAAGGTATGGATCTGATTATATATTATAAAGAGGGCAGTAACCATCAAATAAGCTCCTATAGTACTTAAAATGATATAGCGATAAGAGGCTTTTTGAGCAGCTTTTTTTTTGCCTGATGATATCAGGAAAAAAGATGACCAGGTCATTATTTCCCAGAATATAAACAGAGTTAAAAAATCACCGGCCAAAACTACTCCCAGTATACTACCAATTAGAATTGCAAAATTAAGATGAAAGGAAGATCTTAACACATATTCCTGCTGTGATTTGATCGTGAATATTGCAATTAAAAGACCAGCCCCGGTTGTCATAAATATAAACAACCATGATAATGGAGTTAGTTGAAAGATCAGCTGTATTTCTCGATCAAACATATAATATGATATGGTCTCATGAGGTATATTCCACTGATTATAGAGACGGCTAATTTGGTAAAATAGATAAGCAAAAACAACACTGTTTAAAATAGCTAAGGATAACTTGATTTTTTTATTTAAAAAATAAGCTATAAAAGCTATAACTATCGGAATAAAGGTATAGTAGAAAAGTGACATTTACATTCCCCCTAAGACATTTGAGATATAATCTGATCTGGATAACAATTCACCTGTAGCCTGATTTAATGGTTTTGTGATTAATTCAGGATAAATTCCCAACAAAAAAACCACAGTGATTAATACTATAATTGGTACATAAGACTTGACTATCTTATGGGGATTAATACTTATCTTTCCAAAGAAGATTGTTTGTATTACCTTTAGATAATAAGCCATTTCTATGACTGTAGCAAATAAAACTAAAAATGTTAATATATATTCACCTGCATTAAGGGAACCGTTAACTATCATAATCTTACTTACAAAACCGTTAAAAAAAGGAACACCTAATATTCCCAGAGATCCTACGGAAAATCCCACAGCAATCAAGGGTATCCTTTTAGCTATTCCCCCTAAATCAGAAATATTTCTACTGCCTGCATATTTAATCATCAAACCAGCCGTCAAAAAAAGAAGTGTTTTTAAGATTGCATGGTTAAAGAGCTGGAATAAGCCACCGCTTATCGCGTATTTAGTGCCGACACTGATGATAGTTAGAACCAGACTCATCTGTGCAATACTGGAATAAGCCAGCATTCTTTTAATATCATCTTGCTGATAAGCAATTAATTCTCCGATAATCAAACTAATTGCGCCGATAATCATTAGAAACACATATAAACTGGGATCAGCAAATAAATTAAAGAAAATCTTAATAAGAGCAGTGATTCCAGCTAAAAATACTAGACCACTTAAGGTAGAACTTACTGCAGAAGGTGCTATTGAATGTACATCTGGGACCCAGATGCTTAAGGGTAAAATACCTGCTTCAAAAGCAATTCCAACAAAAAATAAGAGTGAGATTATCCTAACTAAACCTGGATCTATTAGATTTGAAGCAGCAGCGATGACCGCCATGTTCAAACTTCCAACAGCTGAATAAGTAAAACCTATTGCCATTAATAAAAACACAGAGCTTATCGAGCCGATAATTATATATTTGATAGCTGCTTCATATCCCTTATCTTTATTAAAAGTGGTTAATCCATAGGCAGCAACTGTGGTTATTTCTATGAACACGAATAAATTAAAAATATCTCCGGTCATTACAATTCCATAAATACCCGCTATAATTATCGAATACAAGGTGTGGAATTTACTTTCTGATGAAAAATTACTGTGATTTAAATTATAGAAAGCTATAATCAGAGATATTATACTTATCACAGTTATTGAAATCAGCTCTAATGTTCCCACATATATGTTGATAGCAAAGGGTGCTTGCCAGTTGCCCAATTCAATGATTACCGGTTCTAAAATTATTTGATTATAATTCAAGATAATAATTAATAGATTTATTGCAGTTGTTAAAAAAACAACAATTGAGGGTAGTTTTTTGTTTATATAGTTAAATAAAGGTATAAGAAATGCGGCTAAAAGAGGTAGGGCAATAATTAATATTAAATTCACCATCTCAACCCCCTTATTTCAGAAATATCAAGCGTATTATATTTTTCATATATTTTAATAATAACTCCTAATCCCAGTGCTAGAACAGCCACGCCAATTACAATGGATGTAAGAACCAGGGCTTGAGGAATAGGATCGACAAAGTTATAAGAATTATTGTTTATTGTAGAAGTAATAATTGGTGCAATGCCCCCTTCTACATAACCTAAGGAGACTAATAGAACATTGATGCCTGTATCCATTAAACTCAGTCCAATAAAAATCTTAATCAGATTCTTTCTGGTAATTACCCCATAAAGTCCGATTAAAATAAGGAGAACAGAACCACCAAAAAAAGACCATTTTTCCAGAAAGTCTATCATTTAGATCACATCCCTTTAAAAATTACTTTTCACTTATGCTTTCATTAAATCATTTATTATATTCGTAAGTTCTACAGCTACTTTCAAACCTATTGTAATATATATTATGGGGACAATTCCTCCACTAAATAAATTAGCAATAGTACCGGTTTCTAAAAAGTTCGTTAAAAAAGATCCTTCTGCATATAACCCATAAAGGCCTATACTAACAAAACTGACTCCGGCAGTAACTTCAATTATTTTTAATATATTTTCATCTAACTCATACTCCTTACTACTCAACAATTTAAGTAAAAAGGCAGTTGCGATTACTGCGCCCCCTTGAAAACTACCACCTGGACTTAGGTGTCCATAAATTATTATATAAGAACCTGCCAGGATTAATAGAGGGAAAAGTATTTTTATACCGTTTTTTAGTATAAATGAATCTTCTTTTAATATAAAATTACTTTTTGCATGTTTCTTATTATAGAGAATAGCGCTTAATCCGGTTGCTGCTAAAAAGAGAACTGTTACTTCCCCTAGAGTATCAAGGGCACGGTAATTCGCCACAATGGAGGTCACTATATTTGCTGAACCACTTTCTTTATCTTTACTTTCCTTATATATCACTTGCTCATTAGGAGAGTTAACGCTTTTATCTATATATAACTGGGCTGTTCTGTTTTCTATATCTGCTTTCCCAAAATTATTTAGAGCAATCTCCCCTTTTTCAGGAATAATTAAAAAGGCCTGCAAAATAAAAATACCCAATAAAATAATTGTTATTAAAGCCAATATCTTGCGAAAATTCACTAATTTCCCCTCCCTTCAGTTTTATATAAGGTTATAATAAAAATAGCTGTGGATAGTCCTGTTCCGATAGCTGCCTCAGCCATTGCTACATCAGGGGCTCTTAAAAAATAGAACAAAAATGCAGCAATTAAACTAACCATACCTGCTGAAATTATTGAGTTAACAAGTTTATCAAAAATGAGGGCGGCTATCCCACTGATTAACATTAGTAAAATTAATAAACTATAAAGCAGAGTCATTTACATCACCACTTTTGTTATACAGAATATCCTCATTATATTTATTTACAGTAGTTAATTTTGAAACTTTAATTCCATTTTTTAGAGAGGAGCGTGCTATAGTTTGACTTCCAATTGGATTGGTCATTACAATAAATAAAGCTATAATTAAAGTTTTTAAAAACCAGGAGGGATTGATAAGTCCTACCCCAATTATTGTAGAAAGAGCACCAAGTGTAGTAGCCTTAGTACCAGCCTGGATTCTATTGTATAAATCAGGCATCCTGATTAGTCCTAAAGAACCTAAAAATAAGAAGACCGCGCCGATACTTATCAAAAAATAACCGATTACCTTAAGTATCATTAACATAGATTAACCACTTCCTTCAATATAACGGGCTATGATTATAACACTTGTAAAAGATAAGGCTGCAAATACTAAAGAAATATCTAAATAAATATTGTTCTTGAAAAATAAAGCGACTAAGACAAGCAGGGAACTAATAACTGTTGTGATAGTATCAAGGGCAACCGTTCTATCGGCTGAGCTTGGTCCTTTAATTAATCTAATAGTTCCCAATACTAAAGCTATTGATAATATTAAGAAAACTACATTAAGCAATTAAAATACCCCCTTCAAAATACCCGTAAATTTACCGGAAATTAATTTTTTCTGTAATTCAGACTGATCACTTTTAAGATCTATCCAATGGATGTATAAAAAATCATCTATAACATCAATTGTGAGGGTTCCTGGGGTTAAAGTTATTGAGTTAGCTAAAAATAGCTTGGCGTAATCAGACTTTAATTCAGTAGAAATTTTTACTATGCCGGGGTTTATAGGTAGATTGGGATTTATTACGCGGCGAGCGACATCAATATTTGCTTTGATCATTTCAATGATGAAAACTGGTATATATCTTAATAAATTGAAAACGCGGACAAAAATATTATTATCACTGCTTTTTTGACTAAAGCTTTTGTATGTAAAAAAAGATAATAATGTTGAGAGGATGATACCTGTAAGCAATTCTTGTTTGTCTAAGCTACCTGTATAAGCCAGCCAGAAGAGAAAATAGATACTAAGAGTAGAAAAATATCTTCTAAAATCCAATTCTGTTCCTCCTTTAAGTTGTGATAAAGATCACTTAAGGTGAATATAATATATCATTATATTTAAATATTATGATATAAGGATATGTTTGTCAAATATAATTTTTTAAATTGGTATTTTTTTTGGCAATTGTATATAATTTATATTAATAGTAGAATTGTTGGTTATCATTAATTTTAGTGGATAATGGTATAAATTAAATAAAAATAAATTAATGATCTTATATGAAAATATTGAAAATGTAGATAACCATAATAAGAATTCATTGGGGAAAACAAGATTGAATATGAAATAATATATACTGAAGCATTTAATTTTAAAAAAAGATATTTGTTAAGAATTTTGTTATATGGCAAATAAAAAAGTATATATTAGAATATAGATGCCATATAAAGTTAAAACATATCAAACTTGATTTTCAAGAATTATGTTGACAAAAAACAAAAAAATAGATATAAGGCGATTGTTTTGGTAAATGGATTTAAATATATATTGTTAGTTTGTTGATTATAAAAATATGTGAGTTTATATATAATCTTTATTTTTGACATAAAGCTTTAAAATACATACTTGACTTAATCAAATTAATTTCATAATATAAAGGTAGAGGTGATAAATAAGGAGGTTAAATAGTGGAAGAGATTACCAAAGATATGGATGAAATTAAAAACAAAGCTAAATTACTAAAGGCCATATCACATCCTATTAGATTATGTGTGGTCAAGGGATTAATGGAGAGTGAAGGATATAATGTAACTAAAATTCAGAACTGTCTTAATATACCTCAATCCACTCTTTCCCAGCATTTAAGCAAACTAAAAGATCTGGGTATAATTGAAGGAACACGTAAAGGTGTAGAAATAGAATATCATGTGAAAAATGATGACGTAAAAAAGATTATAAATACAATATTTAATGAAAAATAACAAGAGATCCTTCTTAATTAAGAGGGATTTTTGTTATTAATATCATATTTCCATAATAGAGATGAAATTATTTTCTTGTCTTATATAGTATAAGAGCTATGATGAATTATATTATTTTTTAAAAGAATATAAATGATCAACAATCAAGATAATCAGGATTAATTTAATTTTATCTTTAACTATAAGCAGGTAAAATAATAAGATTCTTGAATTATATAATAACAAGAAGTTGAAAAAAAGGAGGATAAAAATGGTTAAAATATTTTGGCAGGAGAAAGAAATTGCAAGTTCTAACAAGACTGAAGTAATTGACGGCGATCATTATTTTCCTCCAGAGTCTGTTAAAATAAAGTATTTTAAAAAAAGTGAAAAACACTCAACAGATCCATGGAAGGGGGAGGCAAACTACTATAACTTAAAAGATGGTGAGCAAAATGTTAATAATGCAGCCTGGTTTTACCCAGAACCCAAAAAGGAAGTTGAAAAAATAAAAGAAAAGATTGCTTTTTATTCTAACAAAGTTGATATTATTGAGTAATTTCCAAATGGTGGTAAGAAACTAAAATAATTCAAGGGGGATGATGTTTGTGAAAAAAAGAGTTCTTATTGTTACTATGGTTTTTGTATTAATGTTTTCATTACTAGGCACTGCTTTAGCTCAGGAAATGGATTTTACAGTTTTATTTACGAATGACACACATGGAAGAGTTGAAGAGGGAGGATATGCTGGTATGGGTTTTCCCAAACTGGCTACTCTAGTCAAAGACTATCGTAGTAAAGGTGATGTTTTGCTTTTGGATTCCGGAGATACTTTCCACGGTCAAACAATTGTAAACTTAAATGAAGGCGAAGCAATTGTCAATATTATGAATGAAATGGGTTATGATGCAATGACTTTGGGTAACCATGATTTTAACTTTGGTCAAGAGAGAATTAAAGAGTTGGATGAAATGTCAGATTTCCCATTGTTAGCTGCAAACCTGGATCCATTACTGGTAGAGCCCTATGTAATTAAAGAAATTGAAGGCATGAAAATAGGTATATTTGGTCTTGCCACTCCTGAAACTACTTATAAAACACACCCCAAAAATGTAGAAGGATTAACTTTTAGAGATCCAGCAGTTGTAGCACAGGAAATGGTTGATGAGTTATCAGGCCAGGTAGATATGATTATTGCCCTGGCTCACCTGGGCATATCTGAAGAAAGTGAATTTACAAGCCGTAAAGTTGCTGAAAATGTTTCTGGTATTGATTTAATTGTTGATGGTCATAGTCACCATGCTTTAGAAGAAGGCATGATGGTTAATAATACATTAATAGTGCAGGCAGGAGAATATGATAAGAATTTAGGTGTAGTTGAAGTTAAAATGGTAGACGGTGCAGTTGAAGATTTAAAGGCAAGTTTAGTCACAAAAGAAGAAGCAGAAGATGTAGAAAAAGATTCAGATATTTTAGCACAAATTGAAGAAATAAAAGCAGAGAATGAAGAGATAACATCAGCTGTAGTAGGTAAAACTTCTGTAGAATTAAATGGTGAACGTGAATATGTAAGAACTGGTGAAACCAATTTAGGTAATCTATTAACAGATGCTATGTTAGCTAAGGTTGATGCTGATGTTGCAATAACAAATGGTGGAGGCATTAGAGCATCCATAGGTGAAGGAGAAATCACAAAGGGTGAGATAATCACTGTACTGCCCTTTGGCAATACCACTATAGTAAAGAAATTAACTGGTGCTCAACTATTAGATGTTGTAGAACATGGAGTTTCTCAATATCCTGCTCACGAAGGATTATTTCCACAGGTTGGGGGAATAAGGATAATATTTGATGGTGATCTCCCAGCAGGAGAAAGAGTAATTGATCTTAAAGTACAGGGAGAGCCCATAGAATATGATGGTGTTTATCATGTAGCAACCAATGACTTCATGGCTGCTGGAGGAGATGGTTATGAGACATTTGCCAGTACAGAAACCGTAGTTGAAGCAGGTGGCTTGGAAGAAGTTCTTATGGAATATATCAGCAATAAAGGAACTGTAGCACCTGTTAGAGAGGGTAGAATTATTGAAGTTGATAAAGAAGGTAATAATTATATTTATGATGTAAGTAAAGGAGATTATCTTGCTAAGATTTCTAAAATGTTTAATGTTAAGATAGATGCTATAATGGAAGCTAATAATATTGAAAGTGCCAATATGATCTATGTTGGTCAAGAAATTGCAATACCAATGGATTAACAGTTAATTAATAAGGGGCAGCTTTTAAGCTGTCCCTTTATCTATGTTTTATAAAAAGGGAGTTGGTATATGTGGAATATGTTGATCGATTTACTGATTTAGCAATTCGTTATGGAGTTAAACTAATAATTGCATTAATTATAGTATTTATTGGGATGAAGATTATCAAATATATAGTAAATCAATTTGGTAAAACTTTTAAAGATAAGATGGAACCTACACTACTTAATTTTTTGAAATCAGTCTTTAAAAGTCTTTTAAATATCCTATTATTTTTATCAGCAGCTTCAACACTCGGCATTCAAATGACTTCATTTGTTGCTGTGTTGGGCGCTATGTCTTTTGCGATTGGTTTGGCATTACAGGGTAGTCTGGCTAATTTCGCTGGGGGAGTATTGATATTATTGGCAAAACCATTTAAAGCGGGGGACTTTATAGAAGCAGGTGGGAATAAAGGAACAGTACAGGAAATTCAAATATTGTATACTGTTCTTTATACTCCTGATAATAAAAAAGTTGTAATTCCCAATGGGGATTTAAGCAATTCAGATATAACTAACTATTCTGCTAATGATCAGAGAAGATTGGACTTAAGCTTTGGTATAGGTTATAATGATGATTTGCTAAAAGCAAAAGAGGTTTTACATAATATAGTTGATAAAAAAAATATGATATTGAGTAATCCGGAACCAGTGATTAAGGTAGGAGAATTGGCAGGTAGTTCTGTAAACTTTGATGTTAAAGTATGGGTTAATTCTAAAGATTACTGGAATGTATATTATGAGATGAAGGAAGAGGTTAAATTAAGATTTGATAAAGAGGGTATAGGTATTCCCTATCCACAAATAGATATTCATTTGGACAAATAACGGGGGTCTATATTTTGAAAGAATTTCATAAAAAATCAATTGATGATAGTGCCAGCTTGCCAGGCAAATTGCAATATGATGAAAAAGTTCAAGAAGAAGATATAAATATCAGAGTATTTACTTATAATTATGATGAAATATATGAAGAAGAATATGAAGAAATAAATCAAGAAATATTTGAAAAAAAAGAGGGATATAAAAAATGGATTGATATTGATGGGGTTCATAATAGAGAAGTGATTTCTCAAGTGGGATCCTATTTTAACTTACATCCCCTCGTTCTAGAGGATATATGGAATACCAGACAGAGGCCCAAACTTGAAGAGCAGGAAAAGGCAACAGTAATAATCTTAAACTCTATTTTTCTAAAGAATACTGAAGTTAATACAGGTCAGATTAGTTTAATCATAAGTGATGATATTGTTATTTCTTTTCAGGAGAAGGGGATAAGTTCACTTGATCCAATTCGAGAGAGAATTAGGATGATGAAAGGGAAAATTAGGAGCTTTGGTAGTGATTATTTAGCATATACTTTAATAGATGCAATAGTTGATAAGTACCTGGAAGTTTTAGAAGAACTAGGAAATATAATTGAAAAATTGGAAGATAAATTAATAGAAGATCCTGAACAAGAAGATTTGGAAATGATTCAAGAATTGAAAAAAGAAATGATATTTTTAAGAAAGATAGTATGGCCTTTAATACAGATCGATAATATGCTTATCAGAACAAAAAGTGATTATATAAAGGACAGCACAGAGATTTACTTGAGAGATGTATATGATCACCTGACACAGGTTATTGATGAGATAGAAGTTCTGAGAGATATGTTAAGTTCTATGTTGGATATTTATATGACAGGTTCTACAAATAAGATGAATGAAGTGATGAATGTATTAACTATTGTGGCAACCATCTTTATACCACTGACCTTTATAGCAGGCATATATGGTATGAATTTTAGTTATATGCCAGAATTGGAAATGAAAATGGGTTATCCAATTGTATTATCTGTTATGTTAACAATTGCTGTCTTCATGTTAATATTTTTTAAATGGAAGGATTGGTTGTAAATTTTAAAATTAAACTACAAATATAATAAAACAGATAAGTAAAAGGAGTAGCCATTTAATTAGACTACTCTTTTTTCTGTTTTGCTGAGAAAAATATAATAACCCAGTCCGGCAGTAAAAGCAAGAACTGCCCATGTCAAATACATTATATCTCCGCCCAGCTTATCAAAAATTACCCCTCCTACCATGTTACCTACAATGCTTCCCAAACCTATATATACTGAGGTAAAAACATTTTGAGCGGTAGCTTTGATTTCATCCTTAGTTACTTTGTTAATAAAGTTTACACAGGTAACATAAAAAAGTCCAAAGGATAAGCTATGTAATATTTGTGAACTTAAAAATATAATTCTTATTGGGTATAAACCTAAAAGTATCCATCTAATAACAAAAGCGGAGGAAGATACTGCAAATATGTGTTTGATGTTAAATCTATCGAGAATTTTATCAGAGAAAAGCAAGATCAATAGTTCACTGATAGAACCGACCATTTTAGTTAAACCAAATAAACCTTCTTTACCACCATATTCTAATACATATAAGGGGAAATAGGTTAAGTTCCCATTCATTGTTATTTGCATAAAGAAAACATATATTAAAAAGGCAACAAAAAGTTTGTTTTCAAATAGCAGACCAATATTAGCAAATCTTCCTTGATTATTATCATTATCGATACTCTTTTGAACTTCGTTTTCGGGTAACTTTATACTAATCAATAACGTTAAAAACAAAAGAGCTGATAAAATATAAAAAGTATTGGACACATTTGTGTTCTCAAAAAAGAAACCAAGTATCGGTACAATTATTGCATAACCAAGCGAGCCCCATAGTCTAAAACGACCATATTTATTTTCCTGGTCTCCTAAAAATCCAAAAAGGAGATTATCGTATAGAGGTCGAATTGGGTTCATAAAAGAAGCCAGAAATACCATAAGCACGATAATAATTATCAGATTAGAAGTTGTTAAAAATATTAAACTAAACACCATAGTACCGAGGACTGCAAACTGTAGCACCTTTTTATTTGCCTTAAGGCTGTCTGAGGCTATCCCCCAGAACGGCAAGATGAATAGGGCTACTCCTCTGGCAATTGAATTTATAAGGCCAATCTGGGTTGATGTGTAACCCAAATTGCTGAAGTGAATATTAAAAAATGATTTTGCTGCAAAAGACATATAGTAAATAAAATTAAATAATTTGAAATGCATTATCTCACCTCCTGATTAAGCAAACAATTATTACCAATAAAACATATCATATATATTATTAAAATGCAAAAAACCCCCTTTTAAAAGGGGGTAAAAATTTATCTATTATCAATAACTTTCTTGATTGCCCTTTCTATTCCTTCATATCCAGTACACCTACATAGATTACTGTTCAACCAATCCTTTATTTGTGTTTCGTTGGGTTTTTTGTATTTATTTAAAAGTGCATAAGCATTTACAATAAAACCAGAAGTACAATAGCCGCACTGGTATCCTTCTTTATCAATAAAAGCTTTTTGAATTTTGGTTTTCTTAAGTCCTTCTATGGTCGTAATATCTTTACCTTCCATTTCTACTGCTAAAGCTATACATGATTTGAAAGGTTTATCATTAATTAGAACAGTACATGCCCCACAGTCCCCATTTTCACAGCCTGCTTTTGGGCCTGTTAATTCTAATTTATCTCTTAATATGTTTAATAATGTTTCATTAGGCTTTACTATAACTTTGTATATTTCATTATTGACATTTAGTGAAATCTCTTTTTTACCTTTGTATGTTTTCATTATATCCCACTCCCTAATTGATCTAAACATGAATTTAAGGAATTTCTAAAAAGCATTTCTTTATAATCTTTACCACCACGATAATTAGAACTAATAGGAACGGGCAGGTTATTTACTATTTGGTCTATTTTTTCTCGGCGCGTTAATTTATTATCATTGATGATAGTTTCCAAATTTTTATCTCGAAATGGAAAGGCACAGAGTGAACTTAAGGATGCTTTAATTTTGTCATTCTGTTTGAGGGCAACCAGGTGCATAATAGGGTAATCGATTTCACTTTGTTTAACTTCTCTTATCTGGACATAGGGTAGATCGATAACATTTTTATCAACAATAATCTGTAATAATATATCTTCTGGTTCGAGCTGTAATCTTTTGTCAAATAATTGATTTATTTTTTTGATTTTTATTCCATTTTGAGTCATGATTTTAAGCTCTACATCTCCCACTAATAGAGGTAAAACAGCTTCTTTATAAGGGAGCTTACCTGTCAGATTACCACCTATAGTGATTTGGTTTCTGGTGGTATGATCGGCAATACCCTTGCAGGAATCACTTAATAAGGGAAAATAGTTTTTTTCTATTATCATATTTAATGATACTGATGCTCCAATAATAATCTGTTTTTGATTGTTTTTTAAAACAGAACATTCTAAAATATTTTGTATATCAATTAAAGCAGAAAATTCAATTTTGTTTTTCCGGGCATATGTAATTATTTCTGTTCCACCATTATAATATAATACATTTTCTTCATTTTTTTCTGATAGTTCGAGATATTTATAAATTGCCTCTTTTGCATTTTCTGCTTGGTAATAGTCAAAGTCAAAATTAATCATTATTATCACCCTTCTTTACATTTTTATAAATCAATTCAGGAATTAAGGGCAATTCTTTTATTTCTTGATTAACTGCATTTGAGATAGCATTGGCTAGAGCTCCTGGCATACCGATAACGCCCTGTTCACCCAGGCCTCTTGCTTTAAAAGGTCCATCGCCCTGTGGTGTTTCTATAAATTCAACATAATAATTAGGGTGTTCACCATATCTTAATATCTTATAATCTCTCAGTGTATCGTTTTGTACTACATCTGATGAATTGAAAGAAAACCCCTCACTGCGGGCAAAACTGAGGCCCATAGCCATCGCTCCTGTCACTTGTCCACGTGCTAAATCTGGATTAATAACTTTACCTACATCCATTGTCGAAGCGGCTTTTTTTATTTGATAGGAGTAATTGCGTAAATTAAATTCTATTTCTACTGCTTGTGCCCCTAAAGTCCATTCTAAGGCGGGTCTTCCTTGACCTGTTTTAAGGTCCATACTGCTTAATTTTCGCGCAATATAGTTACCTCGTCCTATTATTTGACCACCTATAGCATTACCATTTTCATAAACATATCCGAGACAGAGATCTCTTACTTTAATAAAAATGTCTGGCTCATCAGTGATAAAAACTTTTTGTTTGGCAACTGTTAAATCTTCTACAGGACATCTTAAAACTCTTGCCGCTGTATTTTTTAATTGCTGTATGGCATCTTCACAGGCATTAATAGCTGCACGACCAGCCATCATAAGACTGCGGCTGGCTGCAGTTGCCCAATCATGGGGTCCTGTTTTAGTATTCACTTCTGAAGTGATGTGAACTTTATTTAAAGGCATTTGCAGTTTTTCTGCAACGATTTGTCTTAAACCGGTTTTTGTACCTTGACCAATTTCAACAATTGAATTATGTAAATTTACACTTCCATCATTGTTAAAGGTTAAAATAGCTCCAGCATCAGTATTTGTGGGCATAGCAGGTGATTTCCAGAGTAATCCCGTACCTCGAGCAATTACTTTATCATTATCAACTTTTACTACTGAACCCTGATCCCAATCTATCAATTCAGCAGTTTTATTAATACAGGCTTTCAAATCCCCTGTGTTATTGTCCATCAAACTCCCGGTAGGAGTTGTATCGCCTTTTGCAATAGCATTAATTAATCTTAATTTGACAGGATCAATATCAATTTTTTTGGCTAAAATATCCATACTCCGCTCTATCACATAGGCTAGTTCTATATGTCCAAAACCTCTATAAGCTGTTGCAAAGGGATGATTTGTATATAAACAGTATGAATCACATTTTAGATTTTCAACTCTGTAGGGTCCAGTCGCAGATATAGCTGCAGCCCTGCTTACATTGACGGCATAATCTGCATAAGCACCTGCATCAAAATAATACTGTAGGTCCATGCCTGTTATATTTGCCTGCTCATCTGCTGTGATTGTGACATTTGCCTCTAAACCTATATGTCCAGGTGAAGAGACCATATCATCTTCTCTTTTATTAACTATTTTAACTGGTTTTCCGCCTACAGATTTAGATAATATATAGGCTAATGCCTCTAGTTGTAAGCCGGCTTTTCCTCCAAAACCACCTCCAATTGGAGGAGCTATAACATTGATCTTCCCGGTTGGAATATCAAAATTAAAAGCAAGCAATTCTTTGACAACAAAGGGAGCTTGAGTAGTAGAATAAATTTGTACATCACCATTTGCTTTAATTTCAGCAACAGCAGATCTGTTTTCCATAGCAACATGGTCACCGGGAGGAAATTTAAATTTTTCATTTATTACATATTTTGCTTCTTCAGCTATTTTTTGATAATTTCCTTTTCTGATCTTAGTTAAATTTGCTATATTGCTGTTAGGTTGGGGTAAAACATCAGGAATATGAGTATAATCTTTAAGATTCTTATGTAGAATAGGGGCTTCTTTTTTTAGAGATTTTCGGGATGAGCTAACAGAATTAAGTTTTTTATATTTAACTTTTATCTTTTGAACAGCTTTTTCTGCATTTTCTTTACTTTTTGCAATTACAGCAGCTACAGGCTCACCATAGTACCTTACTTTTTGAACTGCTAGGGGAGGTTTATCTCCCAGATAAAGACCCATAGCATGAGGGTGATAATCACCTGTGATCACTTTTTTAACACCAGGTGAATTTTCTGCTTCTTTGATATCTATATTCAGGATTTCAGCATGGGCGTGAGGACTGCTCAAGATTGATGCATAAAGCAAACCACCAAATTTCAAATCATCTAAATATTTTTGATTGCCACTAATCTTATCTAAACCATCATTTCTTTTAATTGATTTGCCGACAAAACTTTTTGTCATATGTTATCAACTTCTTTCTTAATAAAAACTATTACTAATAATATATATATTAAATGGTCATATTAAAATTCCTCTTTTTAATATTTAAATTAGTTGTTTTTAAAATTACTAAACTATAAATTAAACGAGCCCGGTCAATATAGAAAAAATTTATTAGTATTAAATAGGTGATAGAAGTTAAGCCTACTCGCAAACCACTGTGGCTTGTCCTGTGGTAAGAGTGGACGGTCTTGACTTTATTCTTTATGCTTTTTGAGTAAATCTTTAATAGCCTCATCAAATAATTTAGATTTAGGAATTCTAGTTTCTTTAGATAGATTATCTAATTTATTAAT
>Ga0209943_1000607_pt1 | contig 24342 bp, 21 predicted proteins | sample SalPonR1_B_D2_MG_FD_185698 | JGI IMG/M metagenome (GOLD analysis project Ga0209943, IMG submission 185698) | Salt pond soil microbial communities from South San Francisco under conditions of wetland restoration - Salt Pond MetaG R1_B_D2_MG... ... | reverse complement strand
GGCCGCAAAGCCTGGGCGTCGACCCTGCCGTGGTGCCGGACAGCCGCCACGCCGAAACCGCGCCGGTCAAGTTTGCCTGGGCGCTGGAAGGCGTCACGGCCGAGAGCCTCGGCCGATCGAGCGCGCGCGTCGAGAGCCGCCAGTACTGGGTGGACGCCACCGGCGCCGAGCTGGCAGGCGGCGTTTCACTGCCGCTGACGTCGCGCGGCGCGGTCATCCGCGTCTCGCCGCTGGAAGCCGGCGGCGACGTTGCGGGCGATATTGGCATCGACCCCGCCAGCGTTCAACTTTCGGTCAACGGCAAGCGCTTCGACAGCACCAGGTCGATGATGCAGGTCACCGACGGTGCGTCGCTGCAGCGACTCGGCATGTCGGTACCGCCGCAGACCATTGCCTTCAAGCTGGACAAGATCATTCCGCCGGGCAAGCTCGATCTCGCGGTCGCGCGCCTGCCGGCCGACCAGAAGCTGGTCGTGCACGTGTTCGAGCCCGACAGCGACTGGGTGGCCGAGCTTGCGCTTCCGCGCGACACCTTCGTCGCCGGCGAGACGCTGGAATTCGGCTTCGGCCTGGGCGACGGCCAGGGCAAGGCCCGGGTCGATTCGGTACAGGCCGTGCTTGCGGATCCTTACGCCGACAAGACCTGGGCGTTGGAGATCGACAAGACCAGCGGCACGCTGACCCGTCGGGCACCGGCTGATCGCTTCGTTTCAGGTCAGGACGGCCTGTTCGAAGCTTACGTCTACCTGGAAACGGTGCAGGACGGCTTGACCATACGACGCGACCTCAAGCTGCCGGTCAGCATCGTTCCCCCGCTGGCGCGGTTTACCGGCCAGACGGTCGCCACGCTGGATGACGGCTTGACGATCGAGGTGGGTGTGCAAACCGCCGTTTCGGGTCGGTTCCAGCTCAACGGCCAGATCTTCGGAACCGCAGCCGACGGCTCACTCAAGCCGCTGGCGATGGCGCAGTCGGCAGCCGTAATTGACGGGCGTGCCGGGAGCATCGAGCTTCAGGTGACCGGAGACATGCTCATGGCCAGCGGCCTGCGGGCACCGTTCGAGGTACGCAACCTGGAATTGCTCGACCAGGGCCGCATGTTCGTCCTGCAGCGCCGGCAAAGCGGGCTGTTGCTTGACGATTGATCAGTTCGCGTCAGACACAGGGTACGACCGTCGGGGGACAAGCCGACGGCCGAAAAAGGAAAGCGCCGGTGGAGAAGTCCGCCGGCGCTTTTTAATTGATGAATCCTGCTACAGCAAGACTGCGTTTATCGAGAAATGTCTTACTTGCGCGGTCTTAGCCGGTGCGGAAGCCGGCCGGCGGAGAATCGACACGCGCGTCGGTTCGCTCGACGCGGCGGACGTCGGCATTGTCGGAACCTTCGTTCAGCCAGCTTTCGAGTTCGGCCAGCGCCTGTTCTTCACCGCAGGCCAGCACTTCGACCCGGCCGTCGTCGAGGTTTATGGCGTGGCCGGTGATATTCAGCGCGTCGGCCTTCTGGCGGGTGGAGTCGCGAAAGAATACGCCCTGGACCTTTCCGGACACGTAGAATTTTCGGCAAGTTGTCATGATCGGGAATCTCCGTCTATGCGGGCTTGTATGGTCTCACTTGTGATCGGGCCGAGCCAGGTCTCTACCAGTTCCCCGGCCGGATTGACGAGATAGGACGTGGGCAGCGCGCGCGGCGCACCCAGCGCTTCCGGCGGGGCGTAGACGTCGACGAGCAGGATCGGGTAGCTGGCCGGGTAGTCGACGAGGAATTCTTCGAAAGCTTCCACGTCGGTATCCTCGAACGCCAGACCCAGCACGGTGATGTCGTCGCGCGCATCGTGCATGGCCGAGAAATCCGGGATTTCCTTGCGGCATGGCGCACACCAGGTGGCCCAATAGTTGACCAGCACCCACTGGCCGCGCCAGTCGCTCAGCCGGACGGTCTCGCCGCCCAGCACGGGCAGTTCGAAATCGATGGTTTCACTGGATGCCGTCGCCTGGCCGTTGCCGGGTTCCTCGGCCTTGGGGGCTGATTGCGTGTCGCAGGCCGAGCTGAGCGTCGCGAGCACGAGAGCTAGAGCGAAAATTCGATTGGGCGACATCAATACATGGCTCCTGGCAAGGGCTCAAGCGGCGGTTTTCCGCGTTGCGCCGGATTTCGGTTTAACGAAGGATTTTAACGGACGATCCATCAACGGACCGGCGCGCTCCTCGATTTCGTGCAGCGCGCGCTTGATACCGTCATCGATATCGCGGTCCTCCGGGAAATCGTCCAGTTCCCCGATAGGCATGACCAACGGCATCGAGCGGTAGAGGTCCGCCAGCGAGACCTCGTCGAGATCCGTGCTGAGGTGCCAGGCACCCTTTTCGTCCTGGCGCACCATGTTCGCGGCGTGGAGACGATCGAGCAGCAGCTGCAGGTCGTCATTGGTAGCCGCGGCTTCTTTTCCCAGCAGTTCTTCCGAGGTCATGGCGCGGCCGTCAACTTGCGCGCGCCACAGGTGAGTGACCATGCGCATGGCCAATAGAAGGTAATGCCGCGGATCCCAGCGCCAGTGCGAACGGTGATAGGTGAAGGTCGTCAGGGCAGCGGCAAGGCTGGCGCCGAGCAGGATGACGACCCATGAAACATAGATCCACACCAGGAAGATGGGTACGGCGGCGAGTGCGCCGTAGATCTTTTCATAGGTCGGGAAGTTGCTGACATAGAGTACGAAGCCGAACTTGGAGAGTTCGAAGGCAAGCGCCGAGAAAGCCGCACCGGTCAACGCGTGCCGAAAGCTGACCTGCCGGTTCGGCACCACCACGAAGATCAGGGTAAAGGCCAGCAGCGCGACCAGAAACGGCGCGGTGACCACCACCAGCCATTCCACGGTGCCGCGCACGAACGCCGGCGTCAGCATTTGCAGCCCTTCTACGTACGAAGTCAAGCCAATGCTCGCACCTAGCAGTAGGGGACCGAGCGTCAGCACGGCCCAGTAGACCATCAATCGGTTCGACGGCCGCCGCAGGCGCTCGACCCGCCAGATCTGGTTGAGCGTCCTTTCGATTGTCGACATCAGAATGAGCGCGGCGACGACCAGGAACAGGGTGCCGGTGCCGGTCAGTTGGGCCGACCGCTCGACAAACTGGTCGAGGTATTCGTGAACCACGTCGCCGGCCGCCGGAACGAAGTTGGAGAAAATGAAGTCCTGCAATCGTTCAACCGCCGAGTCGAAGACCGGGAATGCCGAGAACACCCCGAGGATCACAGCCATCAGCGGCACCAGCGCCAGCAAAGTGGTGTAGCTTAGGGCGCCGGCGGCCTCAAGGCAGCGGTCCTCACGAAAGTGTCGCCACAGGTGCGACCCGAAGGCGCGCAACCAGCGCGGGTCGCGCAGCGCCCCGAATGTGGACGGTTGAGAATGCATTGACGCCGTTGCTTCAGACTCGTCGTCGGAAGGGCTATTCGATCCAGGAGAATTCATGTCAGTCACTGTTTATCACAATCCGCGCTGTTCCAAGAGCCGAGCCACGTTGGAATTGCTGCAGAAGCGCGGATTCGAGCCAGAAATCGTCAAGTACCTGGAAACGCCGCTCGACGCGAGCGAGCTCCGTGACCTGGCGCGCAAGCTGGAACTCCCGCCGAAGGATTTTCTGCGCACCGCCGAGCCGGCGTGTAAGGAACTCGGCCTGGATCCGGAGAGCATCGACGACACCGAGTTGCTGCAACTGATGAGCGAGCATCCGATACTGATCGAACGGCCCATCGTGGTTTGCGGCGAGCGGGCCCGCATCGGGCGACCGCCGGATGCGGTGCTGGAAATCTTGACGGACACCTGAACCATGCGCGAAATACTGGTTTTGACCCACTCGGTTCACGGTAACACGCTGGCGCTGGCGCGAGAAATCTCCCGCGGCGTCGAGCGGGTGGAAGGTTTTGCCGCCAGGCTCAGGAGCGTGGCGCCGCTGACTTCGGCCATCGATCCCGAGCGGGCCGAATTGCCCGAAAACGGGCCTGCGCTGGTGGAGCGCAGCGATCTGGCCGAATGCGCCGGTCTGATCCTGGGTAGCCCGACCCGGTTCGGCAACATGGCCGCGGCCGTCAAGTATTTTCTGGATTCGACCGGCACCGAATGGTTTTCCGGCACGCTGGCCGGGAAGCCGGCCGGCGTGTTCACGTCCACTTCAAGCCTGCATGGCGGTCAGGAAGCCACGTTGCTGTCGATGATGATTCCGCTGCTGCATCACGGCATGCTGCTGGTCGGGATTCCGTACACCGAGCGCGCGCTGCTGCACACCATGGGCGGCGGTACGCCTTACGGGGCAAGCCACTGGTCCGGACCGGACAGCGATCGTGCCCTTGACGAAAACGAAATACGGCTGGCGCGTGTGCTGGGCAGGCGCGTGGCCGAGACCGCGGCGAAGCTGTGATGCCGGGGCTTGGCGTTACCCGGATTGCCTGGCTGGCCCTGATCATTCTCCAGCTGATCTGGTTCGGGTGGCTGGCGCCGGCAGAAAATCCAGGCCGCATCGGTGGGACCTTGTTCGCGCTGGTGCCGCTTCTGCTGCCGTTGTGGTGGATCCTGCGCCTCGGTCGGGACGGACTGGTGGTCGGCGGCATGATCCTGCTCGGTTATTTCTGCTTCTCCGTCGTCGAGGCGTGGGTCAGTCCCCCCGTCCGCTGGCTGGCGCTGATCCAGATCGCCCTGATCGTGCTCTACTACGCCGCACTGCTGGCGATCCGGCGCCGGCCGTCACAAGTCGGCGGCGAGCCGCCGGACCGATCGCCGGACTAATCTCCGCGCAGGCGGGCGAGCAGCCCCTGTTCCGGGCCCGATATACTGCATGCAGACACGGCACGAACGCATTCGAAATGCCCAATCAACCGCTTTCATTCATCCAGCCGCCGCCCCAGCTCGGTAACGAGTACCGGGACGACTGGCTTTTGTCCGCCTGGCTCGAATCCGCCTTGCCCGGCCCGATGCTCGAAGACCAGCGCGACATGTTCGACGAACTGGGCCGGCGTTCCGGCGGCGAATGGTATCGGCTGCAATTGGCCGATCGGCTCAATGAGCCGCGTCTGGAGCAATGGAGTCCCTGGGGAGAGCGCCTAGACAGAATCGAACTCACTCCGTTGTGGGTCAAGGCCAAGACCTGGGCGGCCGAGTACGGTCTTGTCGCAACGGGATATGACGACAAGCTGGGCGAGCATGCGCGCACCGTCCAGTTCGCGCGGGCATGGCTGTTCATTCCTTCAACCGACTTCTACGGATGCCCGTTGGCGATGACCGATGGAGCAGCGCGGATTCTGTCCGATGCCGATAATCGGGAATTGGCCGAACGCGCCTTGCCGCATCTGCTTTCGCGAGATGGTGAAACTTTCTGGACTTCCGGCCAGTGGATGACAGAGACAATCGGGGGCTCCGACGTCAGCGCGACCGAGACGACGGCTGAAAAGGACGGCGACGGCCGCTGGCACCTGACCGGACGCAAGTGGTTCACCTCGGCGGCGACCTCTGAAATGGCGTTGACCCTGGCCCGGCCCGAAGGTAATGCCGAAGGTTCGCGCGGCCTGGCGCTGTTCTACGTCGAGCCGCACGATGCCGACGGCCGACTGCAGAACATCGAGATCCTCCGCCTCAAGGACAAACTGGGCACGCGCAAGCTTCCGACCGCCGAACTGTGGCTCGACGGCGTGCCTGCAACGCCGGTCGGCGGGCTGGATCGCGGCGTCGCGGCAATCACGCCGATGCTCAACCTGACCCGGACCTGGAACGCCGTGACCGCCTGTACGCTGATGCGTCGGGGCATCGCGCTGGCGACGAGTTACGCGCACAAGCGCCGCGCGTTCGGCAGACTGTTGATCGACCAGCCGCTGCACCGCCAGACGCTTGCGGCGATGGAAGCCGATTACGCGGCCGCGGCCTGCGCTACCTTGGCGATGGTCGGAGAGCTCGGCCGGGCGGAGCATGCGCACCCCGGGGCCAGCCCGGAACTCCTGCGCATCCTGACGCCAATGGTCAAGCTTGGAACTGCGCGAGATGCGGTGGCCTGCACATCGGAAACCCTGGAATGCTTCGGCGGGGCCGGTTATATCGAGGACACAGGCCTGCCGCAGTTGCTGCGCGACGCGCAGGTGCTGTCGATCTGGGAAGGCACCACCAACGTGCTGGCGCTCGACCTGCTGCGCGCGCTGGCCGCCAGCGGCATCGAGCCGTGGCTGGCGAGCATGAGAGCCAGGATCGCTCCGCTGGACGACGAGCGTACCCGCGAGCTGCATGCAATCGCCTGCCGGGCGCTGGAACAGGTGCCTGGCTGGCTGGATCATCCAGCCGACGTGCTCGAGGCCAACGCGCGAACTATCGCGATGAATCTTTACAGAACGACCGCGCTGGTCGAGCTTGCCGGGCTGGCCCACCGCAGCCTGACGCGTAGTGCCGAGCCGGGCGGGCAAAAGCCGTTGACGGCAGCGTTGCATTACGCGCGCAACCGGTTTTCGCTCGGCCCCATCGATACTCACGGCGCGGGCTGGTCCGTGAACCGCGACTGAGTTTTTTTATATCACCTGCGCTGTGCGGCAACAGCCAGTCAAAAGTGGGACACGAAGGGCACGGAGACCACGAAGAGAAACGCGGTATTCATGAGCGAGATCGTGGAAAATTCATTACATCGTTTGTGAACAAGACTTTCAACGTTTTTCCTTCGTACGCTTCGTGCAAGCGCTTGCGGGTCCATCCGCAATCGGCAAACAACAAGGAACCAGGATTTGAAACAGCTGCAGATCATCACCACCGGTGGAACGATCGACAAGATCTACTACGACGAAAAGTCCGACTACCAGATCGGCGAGCCGGAAATTGCGCGCATCCTCACCGACCTCAAGGTCGCCTTTCGCTGGCAGGTGCAACCGCTACTGCGCAAGGACTCGCTGCAGCTCAGTGACGCCGATCGGGAGCTTGTTCGCAGGGCGGTAGAGGCCTCCGACACCGAGCACTTTCTGATCACCCACGGCACCGACACGATGGTGGAGACGGCAAAGGTGCTTGCCGGCATGAAAGACCGGGTGATCGTGCTGACCGGTGCGCTCAACCCGGCGCGTTTCATCGGCTCGGACGCAGTGTTCAACATCGGCTGCGCCGTGGGTGCCGTGCAATCGCTGCCGCCCGGCGTCTGGATAGTGATGAACGGGCAGGTCTGGGATCCGGACAAGGTGCGCAAGAACCGGAAGGAAAATCGGTTCGAGGCGGTTGAATAGTAATCTTCGAACCTTGGTCACACGGCTTGGTTCTTCGAGGGTTATGGTCCTAAGGAGAGGAGATCTACGGTTTCGGGTTTCCGGTTTCCGGGAAAGGCAAAAATTCCGTAAAAGCTGCAGAAAACTATTCAAGCACCGAATATGCTGGGCCGGAAACCGGAAACCGGAAACCGGAAACCGGAAACCGGAAACCGGAAACCGGAAACCGAAGGTTTATCCTTCAAACCCGTCGGCGAAGATCAGATCGGTGTCGCCTTCGAAACGAAGCAGCGTGCTGCCGGAGTAGACGTACAGGTTGCCCTGTTCGTCTTCGCCGAACGAGCGGATGTTGCCGATGCTCTGGAACAGATCGGATTGCCAGTCGCCGCCGTCATCATCGGCGAACCAGATGTTGCCGCTCGAGTAATCGCCGTAGATGTAGCGTCCCCGCAGGCTGAGGACCGGACCACGGTAGCGGTAGCCGCCGGTGACCGAGCGGTTGCCGTCCTCGCCGGTACGGTATTGCAGTATCGGCAGTATCGAGCCGGCGAGCTGACAGGCGTCGGTCGTCGAGCCCCGCTCGAAGCTGCCTTCGCAGGGTTTCCAGCCGAAGTTCTCGGCCGCGGCGGTCGGGGACTGCAGCAGGTCAATCTCTTCCCAGGTGTTCTGGCCGACGTCGCCTATCCACATATCCCCGGTGGCCCGGTCGAAGCTCCAGCGCCAGGGGTTGCGCAGGCCGTAGTGGAGCACCTCGCCACAGCGGTTGTCCATCCCGGCGAACGGATTGTCGGGTGGAATGGCGTATTCGGCGGAACCGTCGTCGTCCGCTGCGCAGAGGTTGTTGCCGTCTGGGGGCGTGACTGCGGGCGTGGTGTTGTCGATATCCACGCGCAGCATCTTGCCCAGCAATGCCCGCGATGGATCGAGCGCGGCGGCCGACGAAAGGCAAGTACCGTCGCCGGGTTCCAGCAGATTGGCTGGATTCAGCGTCTGGGCGCGGTTGCACGGATCGTTGGCGCTACCACCGTCGCCCAGGCCGAGATAAAGGTAGCCGTCGGCACCGAAGCGCATCTGACCGCCGTTGTGGTTGGAGAAATCCTGGCTCACGGTCAGGACGATGCGGTTGGGCGCGTTATTGGCGACGTTCGGGTTGGCCGTCACGTTGAATTCAGCCACCACGGTGTCTCCGGGGGCCGTATCGGGAACGTCGCCCGGGCCGCCGGATGAAAAATGCAGGTAGAACTTGCCTTCGCCATCTGCGCCGACTGATGCATACTCGGGATGAAAGGCGATATCGAGCAAGCCACGCTCACCGCCGCTGGTAACCAGTGACGACACATCGATGAAAGGCGTAGGCAGCAGGTCGCCGTTGCTGTCGACGACTTGGACGCTGGCATCCTCCACGCTGCCGTCGGGCTGTCTCTCCCCCTGCTGAACGATAAAGATTCTTCCGCTGCCGTCGCCGGCGTGCTTGAGGCCCAGCGGGGCGCTGAGACCGGTGACCCCGGGTACCGGCTCCAGGCTGACGTCGTCCGGTACCTGGGCCGGCGTGGCGGTGGACAGCAATGCGAGGGCAACTACCAACAGCGTTTTCATCGAGCGTCCCTGAGGCGGATTTTCATCCAGTATATCGACGCATGGGGAACAGGGTTTCGAACCGGTTCACATTCTGTTGCGCGTTGGGCAGAATGGGACCGATGAAGAATTCGATCGCCCGGGTCGCCTGCGGCCACCGGGAAACGACCAAAGCCGCCGCATCCGTGCTGCGGCACGGCGGCAACGCCGTCGACGCGCTGATCGCGGCGGCCTGGACGGCATGCGTGGCCGAACCGGTGCTTTGCTCGCCGGGCGGCGGCGGGCATGCGCTGCTGCGAATGCGCGGGCGCGCGCCGGTAGTCGCAGATTTTTTCACCCAGACCCCGACGGTCCGGCGTGTCGAAAGCTCGGATTTATATCCGATCCAGGGCAACTTTGGTTCGGAAGTTCAGGAATTTCATGTCGGACTGGGCGCGGCCGCGGTCCCCGGCATGGTCGCCGGGCTGTTCGCCATGCACCAGCGCCACGCAACGCTGCCCATGCATGAACTCGTGAAACCGGCCGTGACGCTTGCCCGGGAAGGCGTGGTACTCAATGCGGTCCAGGCCGAGGCGTTAAGAATTCTCGAGCCCATAGTGCGCACCGGCGATGAATCCGCGCAAATGTTTGGGCTGGTCTCCGCGACCGCGCCATTGCCCGCAGTCGGCGACCTGATCGTCAACGCCGAGCTGGCTGAATTCATCGAATCGATAGCGCGCGAGGGGGTGCAACTCTTCTACACCGGCGATATCGCGACCCGGATCGCCGGCATGTCCACAAGCCAGGGAGGCCATCTATCGTCTACGGATCTGCAGCGTTACCGGGTTCGATGGCGACGGCCCATGCAGTGGCGTCTCAACGGCGAGACCCGGGTTTTTTCGAATCCGCCACCGGCCTTCGGCGGGCTGATGGTGGCTTTGATGACGCAGGCGCTGGCGCGTTGCCTGGCGTCCGGCACGCAGTTCGGTTCCACGGCCCATCTCGAGGCCCTCATCGATGCCATGCGCGTGAGCCAGGACCAGCGCGGCGCGCTCGAACGCCCGGATTGTCTGCGTAGCAGCCGCGTGCTCATGCAGGCGTTCCAGCATCTCGGTCGGACGCGAATCCGTACCGCCCGCGGCACGACCCAGATCAGCATCCGCGACGGTGCCGGCAACCTCGCCGGGGCAACGCTTTCCAACGGCGAGGGCTGTGGTCGCGTGGTCCCGGGGTGCGGTTTCATGCTCAACAACATGCTGGGAGAGGAAGACCTGAACCGGCTGGGCTTCGAGAACTGGCCGCGCAATCGCAGGCTGTCGTCGATGATGGCGCCGACGCTTGTCGAGCACGCAGGTACGCGCATCATGCTGGGCAGCGGCGGCTCGAACCGCATCCGAACCGCTATAGCCCAGGTGCTCTGCAACGTCATGCATTTCGGCATGCGGCTGCAGGATGCGGTCGACGCCCCGCGGCTGCACCTGGAAGGCGATGTGCTGTCGATGGAGCGCGGGAGTCCGGGCTTGAGCGAGGCGGCCGATGTCTGGCTGGAAGCCGGATTTCCCGATGCTCGGCGATGGGCCGGACGCAGCCTCTATTTTGGCGGAGTGCAGGCGGTAACCGACGACGACCAGGCCGCCGACCCGCGGCGTCTGGGTGCCGCGTGGTGCGGGAGCTGAGCATAGCGGCAAGCCGCGGCGCCGTGTCTTGAGCCGGAAAGGATCAGACTTCCATCGGATCCACGTCGATATGCCAGCGCACCGTCCTGGACTCGCGCATGCCTTCGATGACCCCGGTCAGGCGGGCGGTCTCGGAGCTGAGCGCCGTTCGGGATTCCGACATCAGCCATAACTGGTAGCGCCAGAATCCCGCCCGGCGCTGAAGAATCGCGGCCAACGGTCCGGCCACTTGAATGGCTCCGGTATCTATTCGTCGGGCGACCCCGCGCAGGAATTCGGCCGCATCGGATGCTTTCTGCGCTTCGGCGCGCACCATGGCCAGGTTGTGCCATGGCGGCAAGCCCGCGTCCCTGCGCTCTTCGAGCATCAGGCGAGCAGCACGCAGGTAGTCGCCGCTTGCCAGGGTCTGAATCAGCGGGTGCTCCGGGTGGCGACTCTGCAGGATGAACTGGCCCTGTTGCTTACGTCCTGCACGACCGGCGACCTGGACAATGCTCTGTGCGAGCCGTTCGGGGGCGCGGAAATCGGCGCTGAACAGAAGTTGATCGGTGTCGAGCATGATTGCCAATCCAATCCCCGGTAAATGGTGTCCCTTGGCCAGCATTTGCGTGCCGACCAGGATGCAGGGATCGCCGGTCGCGACCTGGTCCAGCAAGGCCTCGAAATCATCGCGGCCGCGCACCACGTCGCGGTCGGCACGCAGCACCGGATGATCGGGGAATATCTCGTTGAGCGCAGCTTCAATTCTCTCGGTGCCGGCGCCCACCGCCTGAATCTGCGGCGAATGACATTCCGGACAGCGCGCCGGGACGCTGCGGTAGCGGCCGCAGTGATGGCAGTTCAATCGGTTGGCGGCGCGGTGCCAGGTCAGATGCGCGCTGCAGTGATCGCAATCGGCCTGCCAGCCGCATTCGTTGCAGATCAGCACCGGGGCGTAGCCGCGCCTGTTGCGATAGACCAGTACCTGTTCGCCGCCCCCGAGTGTTTTTTCAATCCGTTCGACCAATTTTTCCGTCAGGCCGTGCTCGACGCGCTGTCCGCGCGGGTCGTCTATTCGCCAATGCGGTTGTCCGGCAGCGCCAGCGCGCTGGGGCAGCAGCAGCAACCGGTATCGTCCACGCTCGGCGTTGTGCAGCGATTCCAACGACGGCGTGGCCGATCCCAGGACCACGGGAATGTCGAGCCTGCTGGCGCGCAGCACGGCGACGTCGCGGGCGTGATAGCGCATGGCGTCGAACTGCTTGAAGGAGCTGTCATGTTCCTCGTCGACGATCAACAGCCCAGGGCGCTTCAGAGGCAGAAAGACTGCTGAGCGCGTGCCGATCAGAAGCTCGGCCTCGCCGTTTCCGGCAGCCAGCCAGGTTTCCAGCCGTTCGCGTTCGCCGAGGGCCGAATGAAAAACGTGGGCCTTGCTTCCCAGGCGCGCTTCAAGGCGCCGAACGAATTGCGGTGTCAGTCCAATTTCGGGCACAAGGACCAGGATCTGCCGACCCCGGCGCAGGAGGTGTCGCGCCGCTTGCAGGTAGACCTCGGTCTTGCCGCTGCCGGTCACGCCGGCCAGCAGCAGGGTCTCGAAGCGGTTGCGTGCATTCAGGATGGCGGCCAGCGCCGCGCGTTGATCAGGGTTCAACCGAGGCCCGGGCGCAGGTGGAAACCGCGGTGGTCCGCAGGCCTCTACAAGCCCGGTTTCGAGCAAGCGCCGGAGTGTCGCAGGGCTTGCGCCGGCATCGATGAGTGCTTCGCGCGAGCGAGCCCCGGCCTCAAGAATCCCGATAATTTCGCGCTGTCGCGGCGCCCGGCGCAGATCGGCATCTGCGCTGGCGGCGGTCAGGCACAGCCAGTGGATTCTCGGCGCCGGTAATTCTCGATTCCGGCGCAAAATGGCCGGCAGCGCATGGTTGACCAGTTCGCCCGGTGGCGCTGCGTAATAGCGCGTCGTCCAGCGCATCAGCGACAGGAGCTCGGGATCGACCAGGCCTGCTTCGAACGTCCGTTCTATGGGCTTGAGGCGGTTCCGATCGATCTCCGAAGCGTTTGAGCGGCCGGTCACAACCCCTACCAGCTTGCGGCTGCCGAACGGGACCAGCACGCGCGATCCCTGTGGCGGCGCCGGCGCGCCGGACGGCGGCAGGTAATCGAAGAGTCGGTAGAGCGGCACCGGAACCGCAACCTGGACCGCGTCTGAAGTCATGTTGTGGCAGCTATCCTGCTCCGGACAGCCGGGGCTGGTCCAGTTCGGGGAATCACGCCGGTCAGGCGATGTGAGACGTCAGCCTGGATTATTCATCAGCCGGCCGTCCCGAGACGGTTCCAGCTCCCGTCGCCGGGACCTGGAATCGATCGCAGTCAGTCGGATCATGAATAATCCGGGCTCGGTATTCAGTTCAGAGAACCGGGCGATAGCGGATGCTGAACCTTGACCAGGCGATGCTGATCGCGATCGAGCTCTATGAGGTCGGCCAGGATGCGCGCAGATTCGATTCTCAGCACGTCGGTTTCCTCCTCTTCCTCGGTGGCCGCGATTTCGGTATCGTCGTCTGGATTGCCGTCAACGGCTTGCTCGTCGCCGGCATCGGCTTCCGCCGGCATTTCGCCCGTCTCTCCATGCGCAAAACTGGAGGCCCGTCGGGCCTCGGCTTCTTCGCGTTCGCGCTTCCGCTCGCTTTCCAGAAGCGAGACGCTGGTGCGTTGGTCCAGTTCCCGGAACCGCTCGAAATCGTCGATCAGATCAATGAGCTGATCGTTGGACTCGCGGCGGGCCAGGTGCCGTTCACGCGCTTGGGGAAGCAGCGGCGACAGGTCGGCGATTCGATCAAAGTCGGTTTCGTCGATGCTGCTCCAGGCCAGCGCGTAGTCCAGCGCGCTTTCGCCGAATTTTTCCGGATCGCCATAGCTGGGCAACGTGATGTCGGGCGTGACGCCGCGCAATTGGGTGGAGCCCCCGTCGATGCGGAAGAACTTGGCCATGGTCAACTTGATCTGGCCCAGTTTCTTTTCGTCGTCGGTGAGGTAGTTGTCCAGGTTGAACAGGTTCTGAACGGTGCCCTTGCCGAACGTGGGTTCACCCAGAATGATGCCCCGCCCGTAGTCCTGGATGGCCGCGGCGAAGATTTCCGACGCCGAAGCGCTGGAGCGGTTGACCAGCACGGCCAGCGGACCGTCCCAGGCCATGCCCGGCTCGCGATCGGTTTCCACCGAGACACGGCCGTTGGCATCGCGAACCTGAACGACCGGTCCGGTGTCGATGAACAGCCCGGTCATGGTGGTTGCCTCGACCAGCGCACCGCCGCCGTTGCCGCGCAGATCGATGACAATGCCTTCGACGCCGTCGGCGCGCAACTCGTTGATCAAGCGGCGCACGTCACGCGTGCTCGAGCGGTAGTTCGGTTCGTTGCGCGCTCGCCCGCGGAAGTCCACATAGAAAACGGGCACGTCGATCACGCCGATCTTCGTGACGCCGTCACCGGTTTCGACTTCTTCCACCGAGGCCTGGGCTGCCTGTTCTTCAAGCTTGACCTCGTTGCGCACGATGTCGATGACCTCCGAGGGGCCCTTCATGCCGGTCTCTGCAGGCAGGATTTCGAGTCGTACGAGAGTCTCGCGCTCGCCCCGGATCAGGTCGACCACGTCGTCCAGCCGCCAGCCGACCACGTCGACGAATTCGTCTTCGCCCTGGGCCACGCCGACGATTCGATCGCCGGCCTGCAGCCGGCCGTCCAGGTCGGCGGGACCGCCGGGAACCACTTCGGCGACTTCCACGTATTCGTTCTGACTGCTCAGCAGCGCACCTATACCGTCCAGCGAGAGCTTCATCGAAATTTCGAAGTTCTCGGCCAGCCGGGGCGACATGTATGAAGAATGGGGTTCGATCGCGCTGGCATACGCGTTCATGAAAAACTGAAACACGTCATCGGAATTGAAATCGCTGACACGCTTCTGGATGTTTCCGTAGCGTCCGTCCAGCGTCTCGCGGATATCGTCGACTTCGCGCTCGGCAAGCTTCAGACCCAGCCAGTCGTTCTTGACCCGCTTGCGCCAGATTTGGTTCAGTTCCTCGGTCGTCGCGGCCCACGGGCTTTCGGAGCGGTCGAATTGATAGTCTTCCTCAACGGTGAAATCGAATTCGCCTTCGAGTTGCGCGCGTGCATGCGCTATGCGCTGATCGACGCGGTCGCGGTAGATGCTGAAGATTTCGAACGCAGGTTCGATTTCCGCGGCCTGCAGCGCCTCGTCCAGGCGTTGGCGGTAGCGGGCCAGTTGCTCGATGTCCGAGGACAGGAAATACATCCGGTTCGGATCCAGCAGCTCCAGGTATTTATCGAAGATTCTTTCCGAGAGCGCGTCGTCCAGTTCCTCGCTCTGATAGTGATAGCTGGTGAGAAATCGCGATGCCAGGCGCGTGGTGAAGCGCTGTTCGGTGGTTGGATTGAGCGATTCCGCTGCTTCCTCGGACTGTTTTTCGGCGGCCACCGCCGGTAAACCCGTAGTGAGGAACAGCGCGAGCGCGGCGATCAAATGCAGAGTTTTGGTATTCATGACCATTTAAGACCCGAATTCGGTTGTCTAGGTTTCATTGGATTCGACATGAATTGCGCTTGAGGCGCTCGACACCCCGGTCATGGCGGCCAACGGATGATTCTCATCATGGGTTGCTTCAATGTTCCAGTCAAGGCCGATCGCGTCCGCCAGCCGTCCTGCGAGCAGGCGTCCGACGCGAACGACATCGCTTTCGTCGACCGGATTGTCGACGAGATCGGTCAGTCGTGTCATCGGCTGACCGGCGAATCCGCACGGATTGATGCGCGCGAACGGTGACAGATCCATCGTTATATTGAATGACAGGCCGTGAAAGGTGCATCCGCGCCGGACTTTCATGCCGATGGACGCGATCTTGGCGCCGTCGACGAATACGCCTGGCGCGCCCTCCTTGCGCTGCCCTTCAATGCCGAGGTCGGCGAGAAGTTCGATGCTGACGGTCTCCAGCGTGGCCACGAGGGTGCGTATGCCCAGCCCGAGACGGTCGAGGTCCAGCAGCGGGTAGACCACGAGCTGACCCGGCCCGTGGTAGGTGATCTGACCGCCGCGATCTGTCTGGATGACCGGGATGTCGCCGGGATCGATCACGTGTTCGGGCTTGCCGGCCAGTCCCTGTGTATAGACCGGCGGATGCTCGAGCAGCCAGAGTTCGTCAGGTGTTTCCGCGCTGCGCTGGTCGGTGAACGCGCGCATCGCTTTCCAGGTCTCCAGGTAGGGCCTGTATCCGAGTTCGCGGACCTTTAGCGCCGGCGCGGTCATAGCGTCATGACGACGACTTCGAGTGCCCGCAGGCTCGAATATACCGATTCGAGCTGGGTTCGGGATTGCGCGTGAACCTCGACGGTGATGCTCTGGAATCGGCCATTCCGGCTGGGGCGTACCGTCACGCTGCCCCGATCGGGATCGGCGCCCTGGCTCGCGATGGTCGTGATCACCTGATCCAGCGCTTTCTCCCGGGCATGCGTCATGGCCTTGACCGGATAGCGGCAAGGAAACTCGAGGGTGCCGTCGGCGTGGAGCTTGATGTTCATGGCCGCGTCAGTCGTCCCCGAACAGGCCGTCGAACCATAATCCGATGCCATCGGTGGTTCTGCCCCACCAGCCGGCTTGTGGCACCTCATCGAGGACCACGAGCGGACGCTGGAGCCGGGGCTCGCCGTCAAAGCTGACCTCCAGAGTCCCGAACTGCTGCCCCTGTTCGAACGGCGCAATCGGGTTGCTGGGCACCAGGACTTCGGCCGAAAGCGAACCCTGGCTGCCGCGCGGGACGGTCACGAACACGTCGCCGTCGATCCCAAGCCGCATTTCTTCGAGTTCGCCCTTCCAGACCGGTGTGCTGGAAATGACGTCGCCGGCCGAGTAGAGCTTGAAGGTTTCGAAGAAGCGGAATCCGTAATTGAGCAACGCCTGACTGGCGGTGGCCCGGGCGCTCTCGCTCTCGGTGCCCATCACCACGCTGATCAGCCGCATGCCGTCGCGCAGCGCGGAAGTCGCCAGACAGTATCCGGCCGCTTCCGTGTGGCCGGTCTTGAGCCCGTCTACGCTCTGGTCGCGGTATAGCAGCAGGTTGCGATTCTGCTGGGTGATGTCGTTATAGGTGAATTCCTGCTGCGAGTACCAGCGGTAGTACTCGGGAAATTCGTCGATCAGAGCACGGGCCAGAATGGCAACGTCGCGCGCGGTGGTGTAATGCTCCGGCGCCGGAAGCCCGGTTGCGTTTTCGTAGCTGGTATTGTCCATGCCCAGCCGCTCGGCTTCCGCGTTCATCATCTGGGCGAAGACTTCCTCGGATCCGGCCACGTGCTCGGCCAGCGCGACGGATGCATCATTGCCGGACTGTACTATCACGCCCATGAGCAGGTCCTCGACGCTCACTTCGGTGTCGACTTCCACGAACATCCGCGAACCGCCGGTACGCCAGGCCTTTTTGCTGATCAGCACCGAATCGTCCAGGCTCAGCTGGCCGTTGGCCAACTCTCGAAATACCACGTAACTGGTCATCAGTTTCGTGATGCTTGCGGGTTCTACCCGAAGGTCCGGCTGTTTTTCGGCGATCGTTTCGCCGGAGTGGAAGTCCAGAAGAACGTAGCTTGTCGCCCCCAGCTCGGGGGCGGAAGGGACTTGGGCCTGAACGGCCGCGGTGGGCGTCATCGCCCCGATAGTCAACGCCGAGATCGTCAATGCGACCAGCAAATGCTTCAAATTCATCAAGTGCTCCATTGGATTACTTTCTTGCTTGCCTGTTCGAGGCGTTCAAGGATAGACGTAGACCGGCGCATCCAGCCCGAGCCCGAGCAGCCGTTCCACCAGCCGCTGTGCATGCGCTGCTTCCCAGACAGGCCCGATGCGCACCCGCCACACGGTATCTCGTCTCACCCGCGCTCGCTGCACCTGTACGTTCTCGATGCCGGCGTCGCCCAGCCGTCGGGCCAGTTGATCGGCGGTTTCGCGATTGCTGAACGCGCCTGCCTGGAGTTCGACCGGCACCGACACCGGGCGTGCCGCGATCGCGGCAGCCTCGCCGCCGAAATCCAGGGCACGGACTTCGACCGCGGCCGTGCCGGCATCCAGCACGTCGAGCTTGACCGCAGCAGCGTAGGAAAGATCGATGATCCGCCCTTCCTTGAACGGCCCGCGATCATTGACGCGGATACGCAGCTTGCGGCCGTTGTCGAGGTTGGTGACCTCGACCCAGCTGGGCAGCGGCAGCGTCTTGTGGGCGGCCGATACCTTGTACATGTCGAACGGCTCTCCGGATGACGTCAGCCGACCGTGAAACTTGCTGCCGTACCAGGATGCGCGGCCGCGTTCTTTGTAGCCGCGGGCCGAGGCGCGCACGTGGTAGGTCTTTCCGAGGACCGTGTATGGCGAATGATTGCCGTAGCGCGCACGGGGTTCCGGGCGTGGTTCGGGCACCTCGATTTGATTCGGGTCGATCGGACGGCCGGCGCCGTCGCGAATTTCACGCCCGCCGCAGGCGGCCAGCAGCAGGAGTGCGACGATGGTCAGCGCATGGCGCATCAGTCGGCGATCGCCAGTTCATGCCGGGCGCGCGCGCCCAGTTCTTCGGCCAGCTGGGTGACCGCCATTGCGTAAAGCGGCGAGCGGTTGTAGCGCGTGATCACGTAGAAGTTGTTCAGTCCGATCCAGTATTCCGGCCCTTCCGTACCCTCGAGTTCGACCAGGGTCGCCGGGGTTTCCGGCGCCAGGCCGGCCGGGTCGAACTCTATACCCATGTCCCGCAGTTCGCCCAGCGTGTGTCGCGGCTTCGGCTTGAATCCCTCGTCGAGCCCCGCCGGTACCGCGTCGACCGGCAATACCGTGGGCAACTGGTCGTTCCACCCGTGCACCTTCAGGTAGTTGGCGACCGAGCCCAGCGCGTCGGGCAGCGAGCGCCAAAGGTCGCGCGAGCCGGACTGGTCGAAATCCACAGCGTAGGCGCGATAGCTCGAAGGGATGAACTGGCCCAGGCCCATCGCCCCCGCGTAAGAGCCCTTGATTTGTTCCAGCGGCAGCGATTCCTCGCGGCTCAGGTGAAAATACTCGCCAAGCTCGCGCGAAAAGAACTCGGCGCGCTTCGGGTAGTAAAAGCCCAGCGTGACCAGCGCGTCGAGCACCCGATAGCTGCCGGTGTTCAGGCCGTAGTTGGTTTCCACGCCGACGATGGCCAGGATGACTTCGGCGGGTACTCGAAACTCGGCGGCCACGCGGTCGATCAGCGTCCGGTTGGCGCGCCAGAACTCCACGCCGCCGTCGATGCGGGTATCGCGCACGAAGATATTGCGGTATTCGTGCCACGGCTTGGCCTCGGCCGGCCGCGTGATCGCGTCGATGATCGATTGCTGATATCGAGCACTGTCGATGGCGCTGCGCACGTATTCGATATCGAGGCCGTCATCGTCGGCCAGTTTGCGCGCGAAGGCATCGGAACCCGGGTGGGAGGCAGAAGCCCCTGCCGCAATCGCTGCCAGAATCGGCAAGCCGGCAAGGATAACGAATCGCATGCTCAGTCGGTTGATCATGGGGTGTGTCCGTGTCGAAGTAATCATGTTGACCATCAAAACCCTGAATAGATTCATGTTGTGCCGGCATTCTGTCCCGCGATTCGAGGCCATGCAACGGCTACTGGCATCACCTAACCATCGAAAGCCCACCAAGTTCCCTAGCTTTTCAACATCTTTCTTCGACTATAAAAGCTCATGATAATACCGAAGCCCGCCAGCAGCGTCGCCGCCGAGGTGCCGCCGTAGCTCACCAGCGGCAGCGGCACGCCGACCACCGGCATCACGCCGCTGATCATGCCGGCGTTGACCAGCAGGTAGACGAAGAACAGAAATACCAGGCTGGCACCCAGCATTCGACCGAACGGATCGCGGGCCTGCGACGCGAGGAAGATCGCGCGCAGCACGATGGCGGCATACAGAGCGAACAACGCCGCGACGCCGACAAAGCCGAATTCTTCGGCAATGACCGAAAGAATGAAGTCGGTATGCGGCTCGGGCAGAAACTCGAGTCGCGACTGGGTACTGTCGAGCCATCCCCGCCCGGTCAGTCCGCCGGTGCCGACCGCGATCTTGGACTGGATGATGTTCCAGCCCTGGCCGAGAGGATCCGACTCCGGATCGAGGAACGTCAGGACGCGATTGCGCTGGTACTCGTGCAATACGTTCCAGAGCATCGGTGCGGCTGCAATCGCGGTGACCACACCTGCCGCAATCCAGCGCCAGCGGACTCCTGACAGAAACAGCACCATGCCACCGCCGGCGGCGACCAGCAACGACGTACCGAGGTCCGGCTGGCTGGCGATCAGCAGCGTCGGGATCGCAATCAGAAGCGCGCAGACCACGAAGTCGATGAGGCCCGGCGGCAGCGGTTTTTTGTGCAGCCAGGCCGCCAGCATCAGCGGTACGCCGATCTTCATCATTTCCGAGGGCTGGAAGCGGATGACGCCAAGGTCCAGCCAGCGGCTCGCGCCGCGGCCGACCCCGAAGAACAGGACTGTCACCAGCAACGCCAGGCCGATCGCGTAAAGCCAGGGTGCCCAGCGCCGATACCAGGCCGGCGTGATCTGGCTGGCGATAATCATCAGCACCACGCCAAGGCCGAGGCGGACAGCCTGGCGCCAGACCGTGCCGAAATCGGCGTCGGATGCGCTGTAGAGTACGCCCAGCCCCAGCAGCATCAGCATCAGCAGCAGTCCGCATAGCAGCGGGTCGAGCCGAAACGGCTGGTGCCGGAATTCGCGAATCAGCCAGTTGAGGTTCATGGCTCTTTCCGCATGGCCCGCGCCAGGAGGCGGGCGGCCACCGGCGCGGCGACCGAGGAGCCGCCGCCGCCGTGTTCGGCCACCACGGCGATAGCGATGGTGGGATTCTCATATGGCGCGAATGCGATAAACAGGGCATGATTGCGCAGAAACCAGGGCAATTCGTCACGTTCGATTTCGACTTCGTCGTCGGGGCGGCCGAAGACCTGAGAAGTGCCGGTCTTGCCGCCGATCTCCACCGGAATGTCGGCGGCGATCGCGCGCGCAGTGCCGCGGGTGCCGTGCACCACTGCGTGCATGCCCTTGAATACGGCATCCCAGTGTTCGGGGCGGTGTTCGACCAGCATGGCGGGGCGTTCAAGGTCGACCAGCCGGGGCGGCGCGGCGCGGCCGTGGCCGGCCAGGGTCGCCACGGCATGGGCCAGCTGCAGTGGGGTGACCACGATGAAACCCTGGCCGATGCCGGTGATCACGGTCTCACCGGGGAACCAAGCCTGGTTGAGCGTCCTTCGCTTCCAGCTCCGGCTTGGCAGCACCCCGTTGAATTCGCCTGGAAGATCGATGCCCGTGGTCTGGCCGAAGCCGAACAACGCCAGCTCGCGCGAGATCCGGTCGATGCCGAGATTGTGCGCAAGGTCATAGAAAAAGACGTTGACCGATTGCTCCAGGGCACTCTGAAGGTCGACCCAGCCGTGGCCGCCTTTGCGCCAGTCCTTGTACTCGCGTGAATGGCCGGGCAGCCGGAAGCTGCCGGACGAAAAGACCCGGGTCTCCGGCGTGATCCTCCCGGCATCAAGCCCGGCCAGGGCAATGAACGGCTTGATCGTGGAGCCGGGCTCGTAGCCGCCGGCCAGAAAACGGTTGAACAGGGGGCGCTGTGGCGATTCAAGTAGTGCCCGGTAGGCGGTATGGCTGATGCCGTTGACGAAACGGTTCGGATCGTACCCGGGTTTGCTGACCAGCGCCAGCACTCCGCCGGTCTCGATATCCAGCGCCACAACCGCGCCGGGGTGTTCGCCCAGGGCTTCGATGGCGGCCAGCTGCAGATCCAGGTCCAGAGTCAGTTGGAGGTCTCTGCCCGGCACCGGCGGCGTTCGCTCGAGGATTCGCACCATTCGGCCCTGGGCATTGGTTTCAACCCGCTCCACGCCGCTCGTGCCGTGCAGCTGTTCTTCATAATACCGCTCGATGCCGGTTTTTCCGGTATGCGTCGTGGCGCGGTAGTTGTCGGCGTCCAGACGATTGAGGTCCGACTCGTCGAGCCGAGCGACATAGCCCAGCACGTGGGCCATCGTTTCTCCGTAAGGGTAATGGCGGATCAGGTACGGCTCGATGTCCAGCCCCTCGAGACGATGACGATCCAGCGCCAGTATCGCCACCTGTTCTTCATCCAGGTTGCCCTTGATCGTGACCGGCTGGAACGGCCGATTGCGCAGGCGCACAAGCCGGAATTGCTCGCGCTCCGATTCGGTCAGCCCGACCAGACGATCGACCGTGTCCAGCGCCGCTTCGGCGTCGGCCACGCGCTCCGGCACCATGACCAGCCGGTAGGCGGGTCGATTCTCGGCCAGTACCCGGCCCGTGCGGTCCAGTATCAGGCCGCGATTCGGCGCGATCGCACGCAGCCGTACGCGGTTGTTCTCGGCCCTGGCCGCGTAAGTACCGTGTTCGAGAAGCTGCAGTTGCGCAAAGCGCGCCAGGACGACGAGCAGTGCGAGCACCATGAAACCGACGAGAAACCAGATGCGCCGATCGACCGTGCGCCGGTTATCGCTGTCGTGCATGGTCTCGGTGCTTTCGGCAAGAATCATCGTGCGAAGCGGCGATGCGAGCGCAGTGCGTCCAGCAACAGGAACAACCATGGCCACAGCAGCATGCCGGTCACGGGCGGCAGCCACCAGCTCCAATCCGGCCATCCGCGTTCGAGCAGGCCTATGATCCAGAGCTGAACCACACGCTCGTTGATCAGCAGGGCACCGACGGCAAGCGCCTGCTGCCAGGGTGGAAAGAATCTCAGGCGGTTGCGGAAACGACCGACCAGAAAGTTGATGATAACCAGTCCGAGTGCATGCTGACCCAGCAGGGTGCCGGTCGTCACATCGAGCGCGATGCCGATTGCGAAGGCTGCACCCAGCGAACGCAGGTTGTCGGTCTCCAGGTGCCAGTAGATCATGACCAGCGCCACCCAGTGGGGGCGCCACGCGGCCAGCGCGTCAGGCATGGGTATCACGGTCAGCAGGATGGCCGCCACGGTTGTCAGGACAGGGGTGAGCGTGCCGGTCCGTTTCATGGGCTTTCGTCCTCAGCAGGCTCCGCGCCATCGACGCTGTCGTCTTCCGGCTGCTCGGCGGCGACGCCGTCTTCGGCTGGTTGCCCGACCGCGGCGTCCGGTCCGGATGCTGACTGTTGCGACGTTTCTCCTGCCGAGGCGTCGTAGCCGGGCTGTGGCGCCGTCTTCAGGATGAGCACCAGGCGATTGCGATCCATGGCCGACAGCGGCGCGGCGAACGCGGTCGCGAATGCCTGGCCGGGCTGGCGTTGAACCAATCCGATCCGAGCCACCGGCAGGCCTGGCGGGAACCGTCCGCCGATCCCGGAAGTGACCACCATATCGCCAGGATTGACCTGCGCGTTCATCGGCAGATCGGTCAACCTGAGACGGTCCAGCGACCCGCTGCCGTAGGCGATGGTGCGTTCGCCACTCGGCAATACCTGAACCGGAAGCGCATGGTCGGGATCCGAGATCAGGATGACCTGGGACATGCCGACAAGCACCTGGTCGACCTGGCCGAGCACGCCGTGTGAGTCGATGACCGGCATTCCGGGCCGGATGTCGTCGGTGCGGCCGCGGCGCACCAGGATCCGGTGCGCGAATGGGTCGAGGTCGACGCTGGCCAGTTCGGCAGCGATGAATTCCTGTTCGGTCCTGCGAGCCGTCTCCAGCAGAATTCGCAGTTGTGCGTTTTCCAACTCTAGATCGGCCAGCCGACCGAGACGCGCCCGGGCTTTGGCGCTCTCCAGCTCAAGTTCGGCTATCCGGCGCCGGGTCTCGCCGCGGTCGCGCCATGACGAGGCTATTCGTTGCGCGCTGGAAAATGGCAATTCGATGGCCCAGAAAATCGGCTCGACCAGGTGGCTGGCAACGGTTCGAAAGCGCTCGACATACTGGCCTCGATAGTCCAGCGCCATCAGCGATATCGCGAGCAGCGAATAGAACATCAGGCGGGCGGTTCCGCCGACCGGATCAAATGCCGTCCCGCGGTCGCCGGCGCTCGAGCTGTTCACGACCCGGGGTGCGTGTCAGCGCTGACCAGGCCCGACTTGTTCACCACTCTTCCTGCCGCACGACCTGATGAAGCTCCCTCGTGACGGAAGGCTGATGAATGAGGCAGGTTGAGGAAAGAACGCTTTCGGTCACGATCAATTCGGGAAAAAGAAGTCGCCGCGATTCTCGTCCATCATTTCAAGGGCGCGGCCGCCGCCCCGGGCGACGCAGGTGAGGGGATCTTCAGCGATGATCACCGGCAGTCCGGTTTCCTCCATCAGCAGCTTGTCGAGTTGCTTGAGCAGGGCGCCGCCGCCGGTCAGCACGATGCCGGTTTCCGCAACGTCCGCGCATAGCTCCGGCGGGGTCTGCTCCAGCGCATTCTTGACTGCGCTGGTGATGCCCGAAAGCGGTTCTGAAAGCGCTTCGAGCACCTCGTTGGAGTTGAGCACGACCATTTTTGGCACACCCTCGGCCAGGTTGCGTCCCGAGACTTCCATTTCGCGGACTTCGTTGAGCGGGTAGGCACAACCGATCTCGAGCTTGATGCGCTCGGCCGTCGCTTCGCCGATGAGGGTCCCGTAAGACCGCCGGACGTAGTTGATGATGGCGTCGTCGAAGTGGTCTCCGCCGACGCGCACCGAGGCCGAGTAGACGATGCCGTTGAGGGAGAGTACCGCGACTTCGGACGTGCCGCCGCCGATGTCCAGCACCATGGAACCCCGGGCTTCGTGAATCGGGATGCCGGCGCCGATGGCTGCGGCCATGGGCTCCTCTATAAGGAATACTTCGCGCGCACCGGCGCCCTCGGCCGATTCCTTGATGGCGCGCCGTT
>Ga0209943_1000606_pt1 | contig 24416 bp, 20 predicted proteins | sample SalPonR1_B_D2_MG_FD_185698 | JGI IMG/M metagenome (GOLD analysis project Ga0209943, IMG submission 185698) | Salt pond soil microbial communities from South San Francisco under conditions of wetland restoration - Salt Pond MetaG R1_B_D2_MG... ... | reverse complement strand
TGGTGAGCAAAACCTGACAATCGTTGGGCGGTTTTTTTCCGATGCGTGCTTCGTGTGTCGGATAGCAATCAATCTCAAACGAGCTGCGCATCAGTTCAAAAAGCAAGGTCGTCCCTGATCGCGGACTAGAACTGACGATGTGAATGTGTTTCATATCTAAAGATTGCGACTTGGACTCGAAACTACAAAATTATTGGTATGGCTCAGGAACGGGCGCACCTTTATTTCATATATGCCTCCAGTAAATTTTAGAATGATAAATTTTTTTGACAGGAAAGAACAACCTGGGCAACAACCAAAACCAAAAAACCCTCACAATCCAGCGATTGCAAGGGTTCTTTGAATGTTGTTGTGGGCCCACCAGGACTTTTTGAATTAAATGACCTTAGACAGCTTTTAGATCTTTTTAGACTGTTTATCAAAAATATACATATCAAAGGTGTTCAAATGTATCTAGATCAATATAATTTTATTGACACCCAGGATGACACCCGATTTTTAACTAAAACCATATTATATGTCTGAAGTAAGATTCAATTTGAGAAACAAGAACGACGAAACTACATCCATTTATGCGCTTTACCAGCTTAAAGGGAAAAGGTTCAGATATTCGACAAGGGAGAAAATACCCTCTAAGTATTGGAGCGATAATAAAATGTATGCCTTGAAGTCATTAGGAAGGGCCGAAGCACATAAGATCAACACCAAGCTGCGTAAGGTAAGAAGACTAATCTATGACATTGAAGCAGAGTATCTGGCTAAGAATGAACCTCTTACTGAAAAGGATCTACGAGCGAGGTTGGATGAAGATCTGTTTGGAATCAAGAAAAAGGAGGATCACCTCGAAATCTTAGAGGACGCCATCCTTGCTGAAAAGAAAATTACCAACTTCAATAAGTACATCGATGTATTCATCAAAAGGAGAGCGGACGACTCTAACTTTTCTGCGGGTACAATAAAAGTATATCGGCGATTTAAAACCCAGTGGAAAAGATTCTGTAAGAGAAAATTTAAAGGGAAACGGTTTGATTTCGACGAGCTAAATATACCTGTACTAGAGGCGTTTAAAACGTTTCTAATGAATCATAAAAGCAATTACAGCGATAACCTTATTGATAAGATGATAAGGACGTGTAAGGTCATTCTAAACGATGCCACGGAGAGGGGGCACAACAGCAATATGGAATACAAATCCAAAATCTTTAGTCACGCCCAAAAACCAGCTGATAACATCTATCTTACAAGATCAGAGTTGAAAAAAATTGAAGAATTGGATCTCAGTGATCATGCTCAAATGGAGATGCACAGAGACATTTTCATTATAGGAGCTTATACAGGATTGAGATACTCAGATTTTTCAAGGATAGGTAAACGAAATATCACTACAGTTACCGACAAAGAGGATCAGCCTGTCCGCGTCATTAAAATCTTTATGAAGAAGGTGAATAGTTATGTTTACATACCTATCCATCCCACTGTAGAACGATTGCTAAAATACCACGACTACAACCTAAAGCAATACAAAATCACGAATGCCGTGATGAACAGGCACCTGAAGTTAATCGGTCAAAAGGCAGGTATAGATGATGGTGTAACTAAGGTGGTTTACAGGAGTAAAAAAGGAGTGAAAACTCGACACAAAAAATACGAACTCATAACCACACACACAGCTAGAAGATCATTTGCAACTAATGCTTACAAAGCAGGAGTACCTATGCTAAATATCATGAGGGTAACTGGGCACAAAACATCCCAGGCTTTTCTAAAATACATCAGTTTCGATGATGAAGAGAATGCGGTCATGATGGCGGAACACTCCTTTTTTATGAAGTGATTAAGGAGTCGCCAGATTCCGGTCACATCAGCTTATGACTTCGAATTATGTGGATCCTTTTCTTTTGGACGGGTTATTTAACCCCATATTTTGCCGTTATATTAAGAAGATAGCCGTTTTGTACATTTTATTGTATAGCTAAAAGTTATCAACCAATAGGTAGTGACTTTAAAAATAATCTAAATGATCTGGGCCGAACCAATTATGTATAGTGCCTTTAAAAGGTTTATCCCTGTGTGACAAGCAATCCTTCTAATTTTCTTTTAAAAGATTAAAGCGAGGTGGAGGTGGAGGTGGAGGTGGAGGTGGAACAACTGTTAGTAGGAGACTCAGTTGAGGTGTTTCAGGGTATTTCTCTTTGACTTTTAAATAAGCCAATGCGATCATCTTTATGGAAGATATATCTTTATTTAAATAGGGTGCAGGAGTACCAGTGACAATTATATTATATTTTGTGATTGATGCTTGCCCGTGTACCCTTATTACAGAAGAGTCAAGCTTGCTTATTACAGAAGAGTCAAGCTTGTAGTAAAGTGTCAAGATTTTTGTTAACTCTTTTATGTTCTCTATTTTTTTGTTGCCAACATAAACTGTCTGGCCACTTGCCGCTATAATTATTCCATATTCCTCAGAGTGACAATAAATATCTGGTCTTAATAGAATTTTTTGATCTTTTGAATCAGAGTACACAAGGGAATCTGAGTCTAAGGAAACGTTTACAAAGACATTTTTTTCTAATTGCTCCTCTTGCTGGGAAATTGCCTTCATTAGATCATAAAAGCTATGTAAGCTGTCAAGACCTTGCAGCTCTGAATAATTGGCCATATTATCTGGCCTCAAATCAATATTCTTTTGAGCATAAGTATTCACAGAAATAATCGATGAAATAAAGATTAGGGTTAAATATCGGTACATATATACATTTACATACAGATGAATAAAGGAGGTGTTTTGGTGTAATCGGATTTTAATAAAAGGGTCTTCTGCAAATAATTATTTGTACCGTTCAGCTCCCTGATCGGCAGCTATCCTGGAGGTGGTGGTGGTGGTGGTGGAATTATTGCTATGGTCAAAAAAAATTGAAAGTTTGGAATATCATTAGGATACTCTTCTCTAAGCTCAAGATAAGTCAACACAATTTTCTTGATCAACCCTACACCTTTGTTCAATTCAAAGTTAGAATCTAAAGCGATTTTAAACGTAGTAGCACTCACCTCTTCAGATAAATGATAATTCGATGTTGAATCTAATTGATAAAAACTCTTCAGGCTTCTTTTTAAATCTCCTAAATCGTGAATCACACCACCATTAAATCTTAACTCATTATCAATTTGGTAGAAGGATATCATTTTTTTAGAGTGTCCAAATCCACAATAGAAAAATGGACTCAAAGCGACGTAGTCATCATTAGAATTAACTTCAAGAAGTGTATCTGCAGAAAGCGAAAGCCTGAAAAAGATGTTCTTACGATCAGAATATAACGGTTGTTTGTAGGCTCCTGATTGGCTACACAATGATTTAATAAAATCACCCCAAGTATTTATGTTGTTCACATCTTGAAGTTCAACATAACCCTCAGGCTCTGTAGGTCTAAGATCAATCACCTTAGTGGGGGCTGGATCTAAACAGGCTGATATAGAAAAAATTATGAAGAGGAAATATTTGTACATGCTTTGGTTTGCATATAGATGACTCAGGTATCAATTATGGTGTATGAAGAACCGCGTTCCTTAGCCAAATGATGAGATAGTTCTGCTATTCAAAAATGATATATACGAAACTTTAGATTAATAGAAAAAAAGCTGAAAATTAACAGCATACCCCCCCATTGAAAAACCCGCCCTTTTCCTTGAGGCGAAACATAGCCTCCCCCCTTTTCTTATGAAGAGGGGTTTTTTGTTAACCCAAAATTTTTTACACATGGTTACAGTAGCAGATTATGCCGTTAGGCAAAATGCCGAAGGAGAAGACTTTGTTGTCTTGATCCTTCAAGGAGATTTGGAAATGGTCCAATCTCAGGAAACAGGACGATTCTATGCAACAGCTAGAAGATGTTCGATCACATCCACCTTTAATGAGGCAATAGCTTCTCAGATGGTGGGTAAACAGCTCCCAGGAGCAATCGAAAAAATAGATTGTGAACCCTATGAGTATGTGATTCCAGAATCAGGAGAGGTGATTACCCTTTCTCATCAATGGGAATATGTCCCAGAGGAGAAGGAGGAAAAACCTGCTTCTAACGTACATGCTAATCAAGAACAATTCAGCCAGAATGGACAGATGGCTGATGCGCTAATGTAGATTGGCTGTACCATGTCCAGTGAGGGTGAGTTCTCTTTTATGAGGGCTTGCCCTTTTCTTTTGTAAAGTCTCTGTTTACATCGGGTAAAACAGTCGATTACAACAGAGTAAAACATTCATTAACACGGAAATAAATATCATGCAAATACGAAAAGCACAACGCAAAAAAGCCAAAATAAAAATGGCTATTCAAGGTCCATCGGGATCAGGCAAAACCTATTCTTCACTGCTCCTTGCGAAGGGATTAGTAGGCGATTTATCTAAGGTCTGTATCATCGATACGGAAAACAACAGCGCCGACCTTTACTCCCATTTGGGGTCATACAATGTGCTCAATTTACAAGCACCTTTTACCCCTGAACGATACATTGAAGCTATAACCAAAGCCGAGGAATCGGACATGGAGTTAATCATCATTGATTCCCTGTCGCACGGCTGGGAATATCTCCTGGAATATCATTCGAGCTTATCGGGGAACAGCTTTGCCAACTGGGGGAAAGTTACACCCAGACAACGGAGCCTTGTCAATAAGATTCTCACCTCAAACAAGCATATCATCGCCACTATGAGAGTGAAGCAGGATTACGTCATGACGGAGAATCAAAAAGGGAAATTGGAACCTCGCAAGGTAGGTCTAAAGCCCATTCAAAGAGACGGTGTAGATTATGAGTTTACCCTTGTATTTGAACTAGACCATTCCAATTTTGCAAAGGCTTCTAAAGACCGAACAGGGCAATTTTGGAATGCGCCTGATTTCAAGATTTCAGAGCAAACAGGAATACAGATTAAAGAGTGGTGTGATGAAGGTATTGCTGTAGATCAAATTAAAGACCGTATATCATCCACAAAATCTATTCAAGAGCTATTGGAGCTGTACAAACGGTATCCAACGCATTCACAGCATTTAAAAGACGCTTTCAGTCAACGAAAGCAGGAGCTTACCAACAATTTTATTTCAAACGAAAAAACCCATAAAAATGGAACAGTCAATCACCAATAATACGATCACAGTGGATAAGCCTTTTATTGAGGCTAACACGCTTCCAGTGCGTCTTGAAGAGTTAGAGCAGGATCATATCATTCCTGTCTTTACACGGGACAATACACCCCTAATTAGTCAATCTGACTTCATCGATTTGTTCTCAGATGAAATGCACAAGGAATTTGGATCGACCAACAATCTAGAGGTCCGAGTTTCCCATCCGATTAAAGGTCGAGTACCAGCTGCACGGAATAAAAAAGCAGCTGACTTACTACCGCATGAAAAGACCCTTTACTATCAGAGAATGATGTTCATTGTTCGCATAAATACATCAATGCATCAACTGAACGGACAGCAAGTGGAACTTGTAGCGGGTGGCATTAAAGCCTACAATCAGGATCGATTGGATTCCTATCAGAATACACACCAGCATTTCAAGATCTTCGTCGGTATGCAGGTGAAGGTCTGTGCTAACCTATGTGTGTTTACAGACGGTGCTCAAATGGATGTCAAAGTGACAAGCCTCAAAGAGCTACGGGGATGTATTCAAAGTCTAGCTCTATCCTATCAATTTGAGCAGCAAAGAGATTTGCTTGAGGAGTGGCCTAAATATGCCTTGGATGAGGATCAGTTTACCTATTTCCTTGGACGGTGTAAGATGTACCATCAAATGCCCTATAAGAAACGCAAACAAGTTCCTGAGTTGCTATTAGGTGACTCACAGATATCAAGTGTAGCGCAGGGATATTTCGAGGATAAGGCCTTTAAAAATGACAATGGATATATTGATCTCTGGTCGCTCTATAATTTCCTTACAGCGGCTAACAAGTCATCCTACATTGATAAAGCCTTAGAACGAAATATCAATGCAGGGGATATGGTTGGTCAGTTCATCTCAGCGTTGCACGGTGAGGATTTCTGGTATTTAAAACAGATGATATGAAAGCTGCAGAAATCACAGTGAGTTACCATCCGACTACGCCACCGAAGGATCGATGCTTGATTAGGTCGAGCACTGATGCATATGCCATGATTCATGATATATGGAACATGGATAAGATCGAGTATCGGGAAGAGTTTGTTGTCTTGTATTTAGATCGGCGACACGGAGTCATTGGTCATTATTTACATAGTATCGGTTCGGATGTAGCCACGATTGTCTCTGTCAAGCAGATATTGGCCATTGCCTTGAAGGTAAATGCCACGGGACTTATCCTTATGCACAATCATCCGTCAGGTAGTTTGAAGCCGAGTCGCAATGATAAGAACCTGACCGACAAGATTAGAAAGGCTGCGGAGTTATTCGAAATTACCGTGTTAGACCATCTGATCATCACTCTGGATGGATACTTTAGCTTTGCTGATGATGGAATGATGTAAAACAAAGCCTCTCCAATTATAGGAGGGGCTTTTTTTTGATATCATACTCTATACGGTATGTAGTTAAGTGAAATAGAAAATGAAAGTAAAAAAAACCCGAGAGTATAATTATTAGGTAAGTGCTTGCATTGTCTCAAGTCACCTCCATAAATTATAAATTAAGGACAACAAAATTTGTATAAATTGCCAGATTAATAAAAGAAAAAGGATGCTAGTTTATATGGTATTTTACCATATAGTACTTGAATCCAGTCAAATCCAATTAAAAAAAATATTAAAAACGACCAAACCACTGCCCATCCATTCTTTAAAAGGATTAGTGTTGCTAATGTAGAAACTTGATCAGAAGTCTGCATAAAATGCGCATTGGGACCCTCCATAGCCATTATTTGTATTTGGCCTAAAAAAGCTTCTTTGGTAACAAGTATAACAAAGAACGAGTAAAGAAAAATGCCAATGAATGGGCCCAAACTGTCATATGCCGTATAGTAAATGTTATTGAGTTCTGCATAGTAAGCTCCGACAAAGCCATAAAAATATATTGCTGGAAAATTTAATAGCGAATAATAAATTTTATTTTTTGAGCCTTGTTTAATATAAAATAACCATAAAATTCCTGAAATGATGACAGATAAAACGGATGCAAAAAAAATAAAGATAAGCATAGACCCCACAGGTAGGGCAAAGTATAGGAGAACATCCCAAATAAAACTTGAATCTTCGTTTGAACTTCTAATAGCAAAATAATTTCTAAAATTTGAATCATTTGATAATAAACTAGTCGCACTTTCAGAAGTCGTGATGGCAATTAAATTGTAACAAGGGGTGGTGGTTATTTCAGATCTTTGGGAATGACTATTAAAGCACAAAACAATAACAAGAATTGAGGTTATAAAGAAACACTTCATATTCGAACATTTTTTTTGATTAATCTAAAATAAAAAAATCTAGGAATCAAGAGATTCTAAAGACTTACGATTCTTTTGACAGCCTATAACTTACATTTTTTTTCAATAAAGGGTCTTAGGTAGCGAATTTATTTGGGCAGAAGAAAAAATTGGAGTGGCTACATACCTGTACTTTTCATAATTTCCCAAATTTAGTTTGTTTTTTGACTGTCCGAAAATAACGTAAGTCTATAGATAACGTATAAGATGACCGGTTCTAGTTTTCTCGCAAAATTCACAATTAATATCTTGTGATATTTAGTACTCTATTTGTTGTTTTCAAAGGCATATGTGATTTATTTAAAGTTTTCTATTTATTCTCTTTTCTCTATTTTTTTATCATTTTATTATTATATATTTGGTTGAAATCTATTTGAATCAGCATATATATTAAACGATATAGCCCCTTATTAATGAAAAGCAGTCAAGAATTACCACCAAAATACAGCAACGGATGTCTGAGCACTGGATGTCTGATGGATGTTCTTAAATATTTTATAGGGATTTTTGCTAGTGGCTCTATTTTATTTTTATCAGGTGCTCTAATCCTACTTTTTTTTTCTGAGGAAGGAAGTTTCTTGCAACTTATAGCAGCTTTTGTACTTCCATTAATTACAATGATCTTATCATCACAATATTGCATGAGTAGTATCTTAGGATTCTTGCTTGCCTTTGTAGGAATAGCCGGATTTTTTGAATTACAATCTCCATTTAATTATATTACAGGTGTTTTTGCCTTAGATTACTTCCTATTTAAAATAGTAAGGGTGGCATTTAATTATACAGGCGATTACTTGAACAGGGATAGAATATAAAAACTATTTAAACTCAAATTTTATACACTAATCAAGTCCTTAATAGATAAAAATGATCTTCTTTATCATTTCAGACCTTCTCTCATTCTCATTCTCATTCTCGTCAATTGCCTTTTTGAGGTCGGTGAATTAAACTTTCTGTGCAGCTTTCCAGGTTTTAAATTTACGCGAAATATCTTAGGAAGCCTGAAGACTTACAATTCTTCGGACACCCTATAATTATTTTCAATAAAGGGTCACAATATGACAAGTTTCTTTGGGCTTAAAGGGAAAATTGGAGTGCCCACATACCTCCGCTTTTTCATAATCCTCCAAATTTTGTTTATTTTTAGGCTGTCCGAAAAAAACGTAAGTCTACACCACCCCAATAATCATTTTAATCGTTAGGTTAATATACTTTGAAGCATAATTTCTACAGGATCGGGTAGTTCAAGAAAAGAACTCCCTGGCGGCTTCGCCGCCGGGAGTGTTCGCGAGCAATCCCTGCTAGTTCAATTGACAGCGGATTCCATTAACAAATCGAATTTGCAGATTCAAGTTGAGATATAGTTTTCTTTCGCGCTCATAAATTTTGCCAAAGCCAAGAACTTGCATTATATCTGGTAGCCAAAAAACAAACTGAATTTGGGCTGCCATGAAAAAAAAGTTCCTAAATAGTTAGATTATTGAAGCCTCTTTTCATTAAGTTAAGGTTGCGAAAAATAGAGTGATTTTTTATCCTTATGTTAGATAACACAAAGTGGGTTTAATAGTAATTAGCAAATGAACCGCTTTAATACATAACCAAGAACAAGAACCTTTGAAAATTTTTTTTTATACATACATACATTTACATCCTAATAGTAATCAGGTTTTCTATGTGGGAAAAGGAATTGGGAATAGAGGATATGACTTTAAAAAAAGAGGTAGGGGCTGGAAGAAATACGTAAAACAATTTAAAGGTGATCCAAAAGTTCTAATCGTAAAAAAGAATTTGACTGCTCAAAGAGCAGAAGAGTTGGAACAGAAACTTATCAACAAGTGCGGTTCCATAATAGTTGGAGGCACTTTAGTAAATACGAAAGGCATTGGATTTGATCCTTATAATAGCATTGTATTATCATTAGAAGAAACCCGAGAAGAGTATGATATTGATTCCAAGTACGAAGATTGGTCAGATGAGGCGATTATTGTAGATCTACTCGATTTTCCAAATGAGAAAAAAGCAACTGAGATTTATGAAAAGTACGATGAGCTCAATGAGTTCTATAATCAATTTTACGACCAAATTGAAGAGCAAAATGATTATTTGACTTACGAAATTGACGAACTGCTTAATGAATATGAAGCACTTATAGTTGATCTTCAGTCTTCAGCAATCGATAAAATCCAATTTAAAAAACATCTATCTTCTCTGTTAGATGATTTCGCGAAATTCAAACAAGAAAATTCTAAAAGGCTTATCCCTGAAGCTATACTAGTTTTATCAAGGCTTGAAGAACAACTTAGAATGGCTTGGAATATGCTAGATGAATAATCTTTTCTCTCCTATTGGAACTATTAGAATAAAGGGTTCACAGTATTTAGGCAATATTTAGTAGATTTTTGAATTGTCAGAGAATATCTTAAGTCTACAGGATTAAATAGCTGCTTAATTTGGAAGTCTTTTTACTGCGCTGTAACGAGAGTCTCTGGAACAATCTACGGACTTTTTTACAGTAGTATAAGTTTGATTTGTTTTGGACAGTCTGAAAATGATTTAAGTCTGCGATTCTTGTTTAGCAAACTATTCTTATTTTTAGTCATAATATAAATAAAGTTCTAACTAAAAGCTAGTTACTTAGTACTCGTAATTGCCTAGCATGAAAATAGTCACATCATGATTAAGAACTTAGCAACCAAATCTGGCTCTATGAGGATTATTGTTATTTTATTTGGAATTATTATTGTTTTGATAAGTTCCATAGCTCTTTGGCTATATTTTAGAACTTTTGGCGAATTGTCAAGTGATGGAAAAGATTGGGCTTTTTTCGGGACTTATATAAGTGGGACAATTGGTGTCTTAATAAGCTTAGCTAATTTAATTGTTTTTATTTATGTTTCTCACTTAGTATCAAAGCTGGATAAGAAAATATTCAGAAATCAAATAAGGTATGATTCTTATAAGAAAATGGATATAGAGATAAGACTAAAACGTGCCGAACTTTTAGAGAGTCAAACAGAGTCAACTAATAGAACTTTGAGTAATCAACTGAAAGAAATGATTGAATCATACTATACTTTGATATGTAAAGTTTATGTCATTCCAGATTCAGAAAAAAAACAGTTTGAAAAGTCATTCGAAAAATATAAAACGACTTATAATATCAATGAATTTTGGCGATCGTGGAAACGGTTGAACAATGAACTTGTAAAATACAACTTAGTTTAACCCCCAAGTATGTCACTACAGAACAAAATGACAAGCAAAAATTATGTAGAGTCCCAACCATATTGTGAAAAGGCTTTTATAAAACGAAGTTTATTGGATAATAGTATTATTATCTTGAACGGTATTTCAGGCAGTGGGAAATCAGAATATCTTAAATATCTAAATGATAAACTGCTCACTTGGTTTTCTTATGAATACGTGGGTTTGATAAATATAACAGGAAAGGCAAGTGGGGCTTATTTAAAGGAATTAGTCGTTAACCATCACCTGAGTAATTTTGATTTATATGATAATTTAATAGGTCTAGGTGACAGTAATATTAAGTTTAATCGTATTATAACTGATCCTATAAAAAAAGGTAACAAAGCTCTTATTTTAGATCATGTTGGAGCTAAGCTAAATGAACTTCTTTATATTATAAACAATGTTTTTATTCCATTAACCACGGCGGGGTGGAAAGTTATTTGCAGTGTTTCACACAACAATATAACTCAAATAGAAAAAATAGATGATTTGCTTGTTATTCCATTTAATAATATCGAGGAATCAGTAGCTGAGAAAATATTCTACAAAAACTTTAATTACCGTAAAGATGATAAACAGCGAGTGTGGAATAAATACTCAGCCTATTTGAACAAAGTATCAGGATATTTACCATTCGTAATAGTCTTGTTCGCGAATCACTTAAATCAATTGATAAATGTTAATAAAGGTAAATTACCAAACCCTTTACCTGACATTGAATCTGAGGGTAGCAACCAAGGTTATTTGTGGAATATTCGAGACCATTTATCCGACTATACTAGTAGCAAAGGCACTGACCATAAAAATCGCAGGTTAAGAGAATGGCTTAGGTTGATGACAAGCCAATATCAATTTAAGGAAGTTCACTATTTATTAGCCCTTTTACCTTCTGGGGAGTACAAACTTTCTGATGTAGCTGAAATAATTTCCCCTAAAAAGAAAACAGAAAATGTAGTTACAAGACTTGAAATATATAACAATATTATCGATAATGAGTATTGTTTAGAAAGATATTACAATAATCAAAAGAAAGCTAATTTTTTTAAGCTACATAATATTTATAGAGAGTTTTTGGCTGTTGAACACAAGTTATGGACAAATGGCAGTCATCAAAGCTTAAAGAGCCGAATTCTAAAATATTACAGAAAAAAAATTGCTGTCAATCTTAGTAGTCCTGCCTCCGAAAAATCTGTAGGATCCACCATCTTTGAAGCCAATTTCTTTTTAAAAAAATACATAGAAAATAAGAATGGCATCAATAAAGAGTTTAAAATTTTGTGTCATTATTTGCTAGAGTATGGTAAACAAGAGGGGATTTATATATTATTTAATTACCTGTATACTGAACTATTTAAAAGCTATAAAAAGGATAACTTTAGTAGTCTTAATTTCAAATATAAAATAAGTTTATCACATAAAGTATTGACTAAATATGTATATAATCAAGATGATAGCATAAATTTACTCTCTGATATTAGAAACCACCTTCTTGATATTAAAAATTACCTTTCTGATATTAAGTCCAAAGAGGATAAGTATATATTTAAAATGTATGGCAGGTTCATAAAACTGAAAAGTACTGTCCACAAGAAGGAGCTTTCAAATAAATCAGCATCTCGTAAAAAAGCTATAGAAGTTATAGATGACGGTATAGAAGCTATCAATAATTTAGAGTTCAATCAAGATTTAAAAGATGATGTTATTCTGAAACTTTACTATCAACAAAATGTAATAATTAGAGATGCTATCAAAATTGAAAATAATGAATTCCAAATTATCAATTTAGTAAATAAGCTTATCTACACTGGCAACCTGCTTTCTAATAGGACAAGTGAAATGAAAAATTTGCTACTAATCAAAGGGAAATATCTAAATGCACATGCCGTTTCCTTGTATTATTGTTACAAATACGCGAGTCCCCAAAATTTTCAGTACTTAAAAAAGGCCTATGAAATTATAGTTGATGCATATGAAGCAAAGGAAAATCACTATAAAAAATATGTTCATAAAATGGGCAGAACTCCTAGGGGATATAAAAGTTTAGCTTTATGCTTATTAGATCTTTCCAAAATTATAACAGAGATAAAAATAAATAAGTTGCAATTTGAAGTACAGAAAAACCATGATCCGTCAAAAGTTGTAGATGAAGCTTTGCAACAATATAAGGATTTCACTGATTATAGCAATAAAATAAATTCTAGTAAATTACTAAAATATTATCTGTGGAATATTCGGATTAAGGCTTTTTTTGGATCGAATAATCATGTAAAAAAATCCTTACAATCATTAGATTTATACTTAGAAGGTCAAAACGTAAATTTTTATAAGGAAAGAATAGAGAAGTTCCTACTCAATTCACTAAATAGGGATGAAATAGTTATTTCCACGGAGACTGAAAAAGAAATAAAAGAGTATATTAAAAAACTTGTATGAAGGAAAATAAAGGTAAGTACTCTATTGGCTTTGTAAGTGCCCACTACTTAAACAAAGGGGAAGATAGTAACAGAGAAACAGTCGATTTACTTTTTCAACTTGACGAGATTTTTAGCGAAGTCATTGTAATTGACCCGAGAAAAGTAGCAACGATTTTTGATTCCCACCAAGGGAAATGTAAAATATTACATGATGGTCGGGATATATCAGGAATTGATGGACTAATAGTTAGAAGCAGCAGGAAATTTAAAAAATCGTTAGAGATACTTGTTAAAGCTTTGAATTTTAATGGTTGTGTTTTCCTTGATTCTCCTGAGAGGCATAATGGTGAAGAGCCTAGCAAAATGTTTACAAGTATTGATAGGATTGATACTGGAGTTGGTATTACAAGTTGCTATGCATTTTCTATTGATGATGCAAATAATATGATTGACCAACTTGATTTTAAGAATAAAAAATATTTATCTAAACCTATCTTTGGAAGTAAAGGTAGAGGTATAGAGCTAGCGAGGAATCGCTCTGAATTAAAGTCAATTGCAATGCGTCATTTTAAAGGTGGTCCAACTTTAAATGAACCTTTCTTCGTTCAAGAAAAGATTGATATAAAGGATGAATATAGAGTAATGGTTCTAGGAGGAAAAGTTGTATCTAGTGTAATAAAAATTCCAGAGGCAAATTCAGTAACAGCAAATTCCGCCACTGGAACCGTATTTAATCTCCAGCGGAATCATGAATTAGAGAGTTTTGTAGTAGAAAATTTAGACGATTCTGGTTTGTATGGGGTGGATGTTGCAGTAACGAAAAAAGGTAAATATTATATAATTGAAGCTAATAGAGCTCCTTTATGGTCTGCTTTCGAACAAGCAACAGATGTAAACATGTCTAAACTTATTACTGATTACTTTTTCAATAAAATAAACAACCTTAAGGGGTGAATGTGAATACTTGCTATTCTTTGAACTCTCCGAAAATAACGTAAGTCTACAAAACAACAGGACCGAATTGATAGACTTTAGTTAGTCAGTTTTGATATGTTGCAACCAAAGTGTAAGTTCTTTTATAACCTTTTCATTGGGGGGTATAAAATTTTATTACTTAAAGTTGTTTAAGACAACTACCTACTTTTTTGAACTGAATGTTCCTGTTTTGTTAATGATTAATAGTAAGTAATTAACCTCTCTATGTATCGAGTGGCTTTGCCGTTGGAAAATGAAATCTTTTTAATCCAATTACCACTCGAATCATATTCATATTCGTATCGAGTTACTCTGCCATTTTCACCGCCTAATCCACTATTTTGATTTACTTCATAAAGGAGAGATTCTGTGGCTAAATCTTTATTATTATATTCGTAGGATACAGCAACAAAAACGTTTTCATCTATAGGGTTTGGTTTTCCTCTTTTAAATATAGGCACAGAAAAAATTTTATTTAATGAAGTTCTTCCTTTTTCATCTAATGTACTTTCTTCAACAAAGGAAAGATCTCCATTGCTATATCGGCTATACTTAATTTTCGTGTCACTATATTCATAACTAATGCGAGAATTGCTATATATTTCTTCTACTAGATAACCCTCATCGTTATAAACCATCACAACAGAACTATCTTGATCATCTTTAAACATAAAGTGATCATTTCGTATACGTGTCTTAGAGTCCTTATCATAGGTGATTGCTGAAATATAATCTTGTATGAGAAACTTATTATCTAAATGATACTGCAAATATTGAAATTGATCGAAATCATCTTCTGAATAATAACCATTGCTAACGTAATATTTATTAAAAAATTTATTAAACGTTACTTTATCTGACAAAACTTCATATAGATGCTTGTTGTTCCTACAATAAAGTTCAATGTCAAAATTATTATATCCTTGATGAGCAAAATAGTCTTCAATGATTCGTCTAAAACCATCTAGCCCTTTCATTGGGTTTTCAATCTCTGGAAAGTTTAAAACAAATTGGTTATAAAATGCTTTATCCGTCATACTTTTTTTGAGTAACTCAATAAAATCATCAAAAGTCGGAAGTTTAGACTCCTCCTTGTTTTTGAAGCTGTCATGACTTAAGTAAGTATCCAAAATATTCTTTAATACAGAGCCAGGAATCATTCCCTTTCCATCAACATATTCTAGGGTCTTATCATTGGTCTTTCCAAAAAAATCTTCCAAATTAGATTCTAAACTATTAGCCCAAACTCCATGAACAATGGACTTATAACTATTTTTATGGTCGATATCACAATACCATCGTGAAATTAAGTTTTTTCCATTTTCATAAGTAAATAAATATTTCCACTTCAATTCTCCATTTCTAGTTTTTATTTTTTTAGATAAGAGGTAACCTTTCTCATTAAACTTTAATTCTTCAATTTCAACATATTTACCTCTTTCACCAGGCATTATTTTCCCTCTTATTTTTATTGGTTTATATTCATTAATAGTGACTTCCTTTACCTTACCCTTCAATTGGTACTCTCTAAAATCTTCAATATCGCTACGCACATAAAAGTGTTGATCATCACAAGAGACGATAAAGAATACTGAAAATAGAACTAAAAAAACAACAAATAATTTATTCAACATATTGATAATCTTTATCTGTAGACGAAACCACCATTAACTCTGTTTCCAAATATAGTAAGTCCGTACGATCTATTAAGTCTTAATGGCATAATAATTAAGAAAGGTAATTTGCTTTTGCATCTAAAGGCATCATGAAAAATGCAAACATGGAATAATATACCTTATTCACAATGAAGATTTACGATATTTTTGGACTGTCCGAAAATAACGTAAGTCTACAGGTTCATTAAAGAAGTACAACAATGTAAACATGCAAACTCTCTTTAAACCTCCAGCATTTACAAGTCTTTGCACAAAGATTATATAAATCTGGACAATTTCTTCTTTACATTTTGCTAAGTACTTGTCAGCGCAGATAAAGCCTCGTATTTTTATAATATCACTAAGAAAGGTATATCCTTTAGTGAAGTAGCTCGTCATAATAGCTGCGTGACCAGCATATGATTGGATCAGCCTGGATAATAGCATCTTTTAAGTAAAAGAAAAAGCACAGGTTCAGAAGTCGGGTTTAGCTGTAGCGAAACATATATACAGTGAATGTCCCCGATAGCTACGCAAATTGCCTTAGTATAAAGGTGAGTGTATATAACATATGCCCTACAGAGGGTTGGGCTTTTTGAAGTTATATGAGTTATAAGGCGAAAGCTGGATGCACTGCTTATTAGAAGTCTAAGGTTAATATCGCAGGTAAGTAATTATCTGTCAGATTTTCCCGAAAAGGAAAATTAGAGGGATATTTATATCAACTTAAGAACAACTTTATAAGTCCTTCTACTTTTAAACTAAAATTAAAATGATTCTATTTAGTCTGCGCGAAATTTACGTAGCTATTAATATAGTTTTTTTAGAATGTAGATTGATATATAATCGATGTTCAAACAATGCTGTATAATGTAAATGAACCTTTTACATGATACCACACTAACTCATATTGATTGCTAGTTGACCAATTAGAATCTTCTGAGTAAATGTCCTTTCAACCGTTACTTGAAAAATTGAGTTTCCAACTCAAATAGGTATGTTTATATATAATTAGGTCTTGATATTTTAATTGATAGCCTCTATGACTTATAGATTGTTTGATTGTTATGTTTTGATGGGTTTTAATATTTTAATTAAAAACCTTTATTAGGGACGATGATATCTTAGTTATGTAATAAAAAAGTAACTTGTAACTAAAGGAGATGTTTATTGTAAATACTTGATCTGCACCTTTTACTGAAGTCTTTTTTATGCTTCAGGGATATTCGATTCTATCGGCTAGGTTTTCTGTTTATTATCTATTGTGAAGCCATCTTATACTCTTTTGGGTATTAATAATAAATAAATGCAATTATATCAAGTATTCAATGTATTTAATCGTTCAACTAAGGCATGAAAGGGGAGGATTGGTTTATGGGGAAAATAGTTAAAAGTCCCCAGATCTCTCCAGGGACTTTCAGATTCAATAAACAACAGTTTTACTGCCGACAATCATATATTTCTTTAAACGCTGAAATAACTTCCTTACTTCAAAGGTCATATTAATATTTCCTCTACCTTTTAATATAGCATTAATATCACCTACCACAATAAGTTTTGATCTTGCCCTACTCACTGCAACATTGGTTAATCTGGCTCCTATTCCGTGCCTGTATAAAACTCCTAGCTGACGCTCTTTTGATTCTACTAAATCCAAAATTAAAAGATCCGCCTGAGAACCTTGAAAGGCATGTATTGTACCAACATTAATTTTATCGGTAAACGCTTTCGACCATTTTTTTTGAGCAATTAATTTGTGAATTTGATTGACCTGTGCTCGATATGGTGTTATCACCCCAATCCCATCATTCATTTCGCTTACTTTAGGATGTGTTGTAAGAGAAGTTAAAAGGTCGTTGACAATATACTCAGCTGAAGCAATATTGTACCGTGAACCTCTGGAAGAGCTTTTGCATACAAAACCAGGCTCTTTACTGAGATCGTGATAGCTTATCACATTGCCTGAATTGGGGTTGTGGGGTTTAAGTAAGCGCTGTTTGGGATGGGGGTCTGTTTTCAACTTACCTTTATAAAACGGACTGTTGATTAAGCTACATATTTGAGGGTGAAATCGTCTTTGAACGTCAAGTTGTGTAAGTCCAGGGTGAGACAGACTTCTATTGTAATTCAATCCTGCAAATTTGAATAAATCATTAAAAAGCCATTTGTCAGCCAATTTTGATCTAGATAAGACTACTGGCCCCAATTGGCGAAAGTCTCCAGTGATAATGATACGCTTATTGGCTTTAGCAGCCATTGGCATGAAGTGCGGTACCGACATCATACTCGCTTCATCGATCACTAAGTTATCATAATCAATACTGTTTACAGATGGGTCTACATGAAATTTTGCAGCTGTCGAGAAAATGACCTTAGCATTTGACACCCTGTTTCTAACCCTATTCGCAAGATCTTTTTTCAATCGATTTCTAAGTGATTTGAGTACATTTTTTTCATCGCCAAACTTAGCATTGCTCAACTCCTTATTTTTTTGACGAATTCGTTTTCTTAGGTCATCAATTTGATGTGAACGAGGGAACAAATAATCTAGGTCTACTAGTTCTGGATCTCTCGTATTCCCAACTCTCAGTACCTGGCCGTTTTTAAATCTCAAATTGAATTGCTTTTCGTTCTCCAGGGTCTCTATTAGTGCTCTTGTAACATTATCTACGGCAACGTTAGCAATGCAGCAGACGAGAGTTCTTTCCTGTCTCATTAATGAGTTAGCTAAGTAGTGGCTTAAAGTAAATGTCTTGCCTGTTCCTGGAGGACCCCAAATTATACTCAGATCATTTTTGTGGGCGGCTTTAATAGCTGCATTCTGATTTTTGTAAAGGGACGGCGCAAGAACTAATGATGTATCCGTGGTCACTACTCGAGGTGAATAGTTTCCATTCAGTAGGCGGTTAATAGGTTCTCCTTTAACCAGCCGTATTTCACCCAGTCGGTCAATAAGCGTCTCCAGTAGCCATATTGGATCAATGATTACTTGACAGCTATTGTCTGTCAGGATTTCATCCACTCCATCATATAAACAATCTATAGTGAGAACTCCTTTTACTTGATCATAAGACAAAATATCTAACTCATATTCAGTATCTCCGACTTTTAATAATGCGGGCATACCTTCATACACTTTAACCAATTGATCATTTTCAATGTCAAGTTTTAGGTCAAAAACTCCTTTCATTCCGCCATATTTGAGTTGTCTGTGACTCTTTATATAAAAGATGTTATTTTGGAGATCCTCTTTGGCAGCAACAATTTCATCCTCGACAGCTATTATCATTTCGTCAATCTTTTGTTGAGAACTTAGCACCTTAATTTTACCTCTAGCAAATGCTAGGTTATTAGATTTTGTGTTATCTCTTATTATATCTGGATGATCTTTCAAGATTTTTTCTACGTCAAATCTGAACTGAGACTTCTTATCTGCTGAGTACTCTACATATCGTTTATAGTGCTCAAAGACTTTGTTGAGATAAACCATATTCACTTCATCAGCTTTACCAAATATCTTGTTGGCAAACTGATTATGTGTGTAATGGCCATCCTGCATATCATGGTACAGTATCATTTTGATCACATATTTTAATAGCTGCTTGGTATCTTTATAGTTTCTGGGCCTGGTAGGCTGTTTTGCTATTTGCATTCTATTTGTTTTATATTAGCCTGTCGGGTATTGCACAGGAATTACATCCTTTGGAATACCCAAAAGGCTAATGATTTAAAAATTTGCTACTGAGAGCGTTAAAATGGTGTTGCGAATCGACCTTATTAGGAGGCCAATTAAGAGATTATATGTGAGTATCGGTATTTATATTATTACCTTGAAGATCTGCGTCGATCTCTTTTTTATCAAATCGGGGAGAGCCTTTGATATAATGCTTACGAAGCTTCCCAATTTTAACCCAGTAGTGCACCGTGGAGACGCCTATGCTGAGGTATTTAGCTGTTTCTTTTATAGTGAAATAGCGCTTTTCCTCAAACTTTTTCTGAGCCTTTAAATGATTTACAATAGGTTCCAGAGCATGGGTGACTTCTTGCCGAATCATCATCCTGAGCTCTGATTGTGTTACCATATTAAACTTTTTTACTCTGACGAGCGAGCAGCTCTTTGCACACAATGTGCAAGAGTAATACGCTAGGAGTTAGTAAATAGTTTCACATTAAGGTAGTACTACCTTTGCTAGAATGCATATAAATAAAGGGCTATAGAATTTCTTAAATTCTATTTATCATATCCCGCAGAATTTGTTTGACCTCAGATTTAGAAAAGGCACCTGGGGGTTTTTTCATATCCTCATAAAATGACCTTGCCGAAAAGTGTCTTCCCTGTTGAGTCTGAAAATTCTCTGCTATCATCCTTGCCACATCTTTACGGGAAGAGTTGAACTTTTTATCATTAGCTATAGGTTTAATTATTTGGGTGTCAATACAAAGCTGAATAAAATACGCTAATTGTTTACCATTCAGTTTAGAACTAAACCATCTAAGAGGAAGAGATTGGGAATCTACAGCAATTATCTTTCCATCAGGATTCAACTCAAAGCCAGCCTTTTCCATAAAAGACTGAATTATATTATTTAACCGCGCAGGAATTTTTGTGTATTCTGTTGCTGCCTCCCCTAAGAATTGTTGCCAATCAGAAAATATATAATCATTCATTTCACCTTCATATTCCCAGTCATCCTTATCTATTTTTTTAGATAAGTCTTTCTTGGCATCAATGATGTGAACTTTTGCTTTTGAAGTATCGAACTGAAGTCCGTTGATCTTGTCCTTAACTTCCTCTAAATACTCAAGCCGTTTACTAGTATTCTGGATTTTTAAAGTTTCATCCAAGAATTTTTTAAGAGAATTTAGTTTCAGATCAATCTGATTCTTAAACTGAAAGATGTTTACAGCTCCATTTATACCGTTAGCAGAGGGGGCTGCATCAGGATGGGGCATGATATTTACTTTTCCCGTATTGAAATTAGTTAAATCATCTAGGTTTTGAAGTATAGTGTGTTGTTGGTCATGGAGTGGTTTGTCAGATTGTACCATCATAATCGCTATATTTATACTTATGTGTAATATAGCTATGAAAATAGTGAATTTTGATAATCGGAGCAAAAGTGACACCCGCAGTGACACCCAACTATCTAACCAAAACCAAAAAACCCTCACAATCCAGCGATTGCAAGGGTTCTTTGAATGTTGTTGTGGGCCCACCAGGGCTCGAACCTGGGACCACCTGATTATGAGTCAGGTGCTCTAACCAACTGAGCTATGGGCCCTGAGCGTCGCAAATTTATGTAAATTTATGTCATAATCCAATACCATGGCAGGGAAACCACAAAATATCATCTTTGATCTCGGGAATGTCATTGTGGACATCGATGAAGCACGTACGTTTCAGGCGTTGAGTAAATATTTAAAAGGACCAGCCACAGCTAGAGTACCCTCTGTTTTACTAACAGCAATTCATGCGTATGAACAAGGGTTTATTCAAACGTCAGAATTTTTGAACGAAGTTCTATTGCATATGCCTCCAGACCTTCCAGAGGAACAACTGATTCAGGCCTGGAATGCCATGCTATTAGATATTCCACAGCACCGATTAGATTTAATCAATCAACTGCGCAAATCTTATGGTGTTTACATATTAAGCAACACAAATGAACTCCATTTGGGATGGGTGAATCAATTTCTGCAAGATCACCGCCAAATCAACTCCTTTGATGATATCGTGGATTACGCCTTGTATAGTCACCATGCCAGAAGCAGAAAGCCTCAGCCTGAGATCTATAACGAACTACTCGAGCGAGCTGGAATTTCCGCTGACTCCGCTCTTTTTTTTGATGATAAGCCGGAGAATATTAAAGCAGCCCAGGCGGCAGGCATTTCCGCACATCTCAGCCCGCCGAATATAGATATCCGCATGCAGTGCGCTGTATTTCTTTGATTACATAAGGATTTTTCTGTTAGACTTAAATATTTTAAAATCCATATTTAATATTGAGAACGAGGTTTCGACCTCTATTGGGAATTTCGAATGCACGTAAAATAGACATGTGTGGCACATATCGGGCATCAAGCAGATTGAATCCACTCAGCCCCAGAGACAGTGATTGATGATTCCAGGACCACTTATACTTTAAATGGGCATCCCACAGGCCATAAGCATCCGTTGCCTCCTCTTCAAAACCCGGTCGGTTCTGTCGAGCAAAGCCCGTCCAATAGGTTGAAATGCTTAGTCTTTCTAGGCCAGTAGGGGAGTAACTTCCGCCGAGTCGCACGTTATCCTGAGGAATGAAAGTTAGGTTTTCCTCCACATCCCGGCGCTGACCCCGAAACAGGGCAGCTGACATCTCAACAGTTAAATTCTGACGAGAAAGAAAAGAATGAGAACCTTGAGCTTCGAATCCGTATAACAGCGCCGGGGCCTGTTCGAAAGACCAAATGGTTAGGCCATCCTCAGGGCGAATTGCACCCGTACTTTTAAAAAAGGTGAAGTGCTCTATCCAATTGGAGTAGCCCGAAACCTGAAAATTCCACCTTCGCCCCTTCATTCCATAATTCATATCGATCTGAAAACTTTGTTCTCGTTCAAAATTTGCGTTTCCGACTTCGAATCGATTTGTACCCGGATGGGGTCCATTGGAGAAAAGTTCAGCTAAGTCCGGCGCGCGATAACCAGTAGAGAGGTTGATACGAAAACTACCGCCGTAGGCATCGAATCGAGTCATTCCTAAACTTCCGGTCCACCCATCAAAAGAAGTGGTCAGCATTCGATTTTCCGGATCACCCGGTAAAATAAAGCCATAATCAATTAAATGAGGAGCAGATGCATCGGCGGTCACATTTCTGGAATCATATCGCATACCCCCTTGAAAGAAATAGTTAGCTCGCTCCAAGCCCGCGAGATAGAACAACCCATGTTCCCAACTCAATGCATCAGGAATCAATATTTCTAAAGCATCAGGCATGTTCCGATTATCAATTCTTGAGCCCTGGATACCCAGCGTGTGCTGCCAGCCCTTTCCGATATTCCGTGAGAGGCGTCCGGTATAAAAGGTGTGGTGTTGTATGAGGCCTAAATCAACCTCTTCAAAAGAGTCTTCAATTTCTGTTCTTCTGTTGATATGGTGTGAAAAGTGCACATGGCTTATCCAGTCATTTTGCACCCACTTCATATTATATGATATAATGTGATCTATAACTTCTTGGAAAGGTAGCAAACGGCTTCTGTCATTTCGCGTGGTGGCCAGGCTCTCCTGCAACTCACTATCTTCAATGATCCCGAGTTTTTGGTTCAAAAAGGTATATGACAAGCGGTGTGTAAAGTGCTTTCCCTGAAATCCGCCGTGAAGCCGCAAGGTTCGGTTTGAAAATCGGGAGTTACCTATAGTCCGCCCATCACCCGATAAATAATCCGCATGGGAACTGTAGGCCGCGTCGGCTCCTACGAATAGACCGGTGGAGAAAGATCGCCCCATTCGTAATGTAGGACGTACTCCCAGACTATTACTATGTAGTGTCATACCCATTTCGCCACGCCATCGGTCGTCCTGCCATAGTTGTTGGTCATCCTGCATGAGCAAAACTCCCCCTATGGCCCCAGAGCCATAAAGCAAGGAAGCGGGACCTTTAATTACATCAACATTGCCTATTCCGAGCGCGTTTATACCCAGTCCGTGGTCTGCACCCCACTGATGATTCTCGAGTTTATTTCCCTGGAAGAGTGTAACAACACGACTAAAGCCCAGCCCCCGAATAAAAGGTTTAACAATGCCAGGTCCTAACTCTGCGGCGCTGATCGCCGGATCTTGTTGAAGAGCTTCCATTATACCCCCTGCAGCACCCGAAAACTCAAGTTCCCGCATTGAAATGCGGGAAACGAGGAAAGGTGTTGGAGATTGAATACCCGTCTGTTGGTCAATTACTGTGACTTGTTCTAGGACATCTGTTCGAGGAGTGAGTTGGATTGAAGCTTTATCGGAACCGAGCTCGGTTCGAATCAGCGTATCTGTTTTAGATTCTGCTCCCAGATAATCCAACTGGATGATGAGCGTATCGGCAGGGATATTACTGATTGTAAAATATCCCTCGGCATCTGTTGTGATGCCCCGCTGGTATTCTGGTAAGAAGATTGTTACAAACGGAGCTGGTTTGTTATCCATTTCTACCTGGCCTTTCCAAGAGTTGGCTTGTCCATGAAGACTGGATATTCCAGAGAGCGCAAAAAAGAAGATAAGGCTCAAGCTGGCTGTATTTACCCTTCGAAGGCCATCGGGCAGGACAAGTCTAATCATAACTATTATTTTGATACAAATATAAATAAAGTTTAGCCAAGTCTAAATAAGAGAAATTCGAAATCTTAATTTTTAGTCCTTTTCAACAATGTCAGGGAAAAGATGAGGCGTAGGGTAGGCGTTGGGATATTTTTTTGCAATTTTTTTGAAGAAAGTATTGCGCATGAAAAAATCATTACCTATCTTTGCACTCGCTTTGAAAGAAAGGCAATAAAAAAACAAAACGTAATCAAACAAATGTGTTTGGTTTTGAAAGTTCTTTGAACTGTAGGAAGGTAAGGAAAAGAGGAGAGAGAAAGATTTTAATGAGTAGCGTGAGCGAGCGATTGAATTTTTGTTTACGGTTGCATTTATGTAATTGTAGGCAGTATAGATTTTT